>WLWE01000241.1_pt1 | contig 50466 bp, 53 predicted proteins | sample 6718301 | NCBI WGS metagenome assembly WLWE01 (sample SAMN12718691, study PRJNA515312) | sponge metagenome | isolation source: marine sponge | host: Mycale hentscheli | place: New Zealand: South Island, Marlborough, Capsize Point | collected 2003-05-01
CCTGGAAGCATTACGCAACGGTGCTTAAGACCGTCCCCTTTGACCGGACTTGGGTATACTGGTTTGGTGCCTAGCGTGGGGATCGAACCCACGACCACTGGTTTAAAAGACCAGCGCTCTTCCAACTGAGCTAGCTAGGCTGTTTTTATAGACCGCCCCTGACACAAGCGCTTTTTTATTTTATATTTTTATGTTTTGATTATGAAATTAGTCCTCGGCCACAACCATCTTCTCCTGTACCCGCTCATTTTCAGCCATGCGGGCCTGGATTGGGTCGCTCAATGGCGAAGAAGGCTTAGGACTGAGGTCAAGCGTGAGCTTGCGCTTGGCTGGGTTGCGCTTAGGCTTTCCAGCAGCTGCGGCACCAATCTCGACCTTAGGACGCTGCTTGCGCTCCGGTGCCTCATCAGGCTTAGGGGAGCGGCTTAGCGAGACCTGCCAGTACCAAGGCTCGTCATAGACGATCTTGACCTGCTTGCCAGTACATAGTGCCTCGAGAACCTTGGTTGCCGTGAAGCGACCAGGTGCGAAGTGCACAAAGGCTCGCTTGGTGCCACCACTTGGGATGACATCCACACGCTCCACAAAGCCCCAGTTGAGCGCAATGAAGACCTGCTTGATGCGGTACCACGAGATGTTGGCGAATACGCGTGGGATACACAAGCTAACGCCCTTAGTGGCGTCACCAGACATCGCCGCAACCTGTGCGACGGTAAGAGAAGTAGACTTAGCAATAGAAGACATGTTTGAGATACTTGAGAGTGTAATGTGAGTTTCGAATCGGGAGTTCAAAAGAGTTGGTTGGGGAATACCTACATCATGTAGAGGAAAAAAGTTTTCAATTTTTTTATTATGAAGGGATAATTTATATTAATTTCTGATTAAAATCACAAATACAAATTATGCTAGTACTAATTTCTATAGTTTAAAAGTTTTCAACAAAGATTTTGTATAACCTAAAAAAATTGAATTTAAAAAAAACATTAGAAAAGGCTTTAAATACCTCCAAACACTCATTTCTAAACATGGTTAACGCAAGTACTAACTACTATCGCTCTAATCGCAAAACCAAGCGTGTCGTTCATCAATGTCCTCATTGTGACTATTCTACAACGAATGCGCGCATATGTTTAATCAACCACATCAACGCAAAACATGTGAAAGAAGAAAACAGACCATATCAATGTATGCATTGTGCGCGTGGTTTTGCTCAAAAAGCACATCTTGACAAACATCTTTCCACTGTTCATAATATTTGTATTCCTGTTCCAAAGGTTTCTTCAATCAGTTATATTATTGAAGTTACAGATAATCTTCCTCGCTCTACGAAAACAAAAGCCCGGCGGGAATATTATAAAACACACAAACTTATTAACACCAACGAAATCAACAACCAAAAACATCAATATTTACCCAACACTTATCTCAAAAAACACGACATTCACTACGACGCAAACAAAGGATTTATTAAATTATCAAAATGTCCTTTGCATGAAAATACCTGCGATTGTTGTAGAATATGTTTGCCAAAAAAAATTACATTTTGCTAAGCAGAAACGAAGAAAAAAATTGATATTTATGTTCAATAGTAACATTTTTTTATCATTTCATACTTTAATGAATGATGAGTTTTTAAAGAAACAGATAATAACTTACATGGGTAATAAACGCAAATTTATAAATATTATAGGAGATATAGTCGATTCAGTTAAGTCAGAATTAAATACAGATAAATTAGTTTTAGCAGATGGCTTTTCTGGTTCGGGTATTATTTCAAGATTATTTAAGATTAAAGCGGATTCTCTCCACGTTAACGATATAGCTGGATATTCTCAGACATTAAATCAGTGTTATCTATCTACTCCCTCTAAAAAAAAGCAAGCAAAAATAAAAACATTAATTGATAAAGCGAATAAATTTGCTCATAGCGAAGATACTATTCAATATGAACCATGGATTCAACTACATTGGGCCGCAAAAAAAGTGATTACAAAAGACCAACGGGTTTATTACACTGAGAAAAATGGAAAATTAATTGATAGATATCGTTCCTTTGTTAATTCCTTGTCAGATAAAGACAAGCCTTATGTGTTAGCACCGCTTTTAGTTGAATCATCAATACATAATAACACAAATGGGCAGTTTTCGGCATTTTATAAAGATGAAGAAGGTATAGGAAAATTCGGCGGTAAAAAAGAAATAGATGTAAAGAGAATAACTACGCCAATTAATTTACCAATTCCTCATTTCTCTCCGAGCCCGTGTAAAGTTTCTATTTCAAGAATGGATACTAATGAGTGGATTAAAACCATTCCTGAAGTAGATTTAGTTTATTACGACCCACCCTATAATAAACACCCGTATTCCATTTACTTCTTTATGCTTGATGTAATCAATGATTGGAAAACAGATATTGAAATACCTAATACAAATAGAGGACAGCCTAAGAATTGGTTTAAATCAAAATATAATAGTTTTACACACGCAAAAGCAGCATTTGAAGACTTAATAAGACATACCAAATCCAAGTTTATTTTACTCTCATATAACAACGGAGGAATCATTCCTTTACAGGAATTAGAAGCTGTTTTGGAGAGATATGGAAAATTAATGAAGATTCCAGTTGAGCACAAAACATATCGTAAATTACAAGGAATCGCGAATTATAAGAGAAAAAAAGAACATGAAGACGTGAAAGAGTTCTTATGGCTACTAGATTGTAGACATAAAAAAAAGCACTAAAAAAAAGGAACTACTGAGAAGCCCTGGCCAGCTTTTGATTTTCATGTTTTTTTCTTAAAAGCTTAGTATCTTGTGGACTGCTCATATTGAGAGTTGCGTGAACGACATCTTTAAGAAGAGGCATTTCAGCTAATCCACTTATAAATGTTTTTTCTGGGAAAGGTTTGAAAGCCATAACACATCTTGGTTCAACGCCTTCTGTATTTCCAGAAGCATCTTCATTTAATCGTTGAATAAAACAATTACCTATCATAGCTTCAAAACCTAATAACTTTTTCTTTGTTAGATAACTATCAGCGGGATTTTCTTTATTAAAAACATACTCAACACCATCAAATAAATTAATTTCATAAGCGGCTTTTATATCTAGTTTTTTAAGCTCTAGTGCGTAAACTAAACGGTCTTCAAGAGGTATAAAACCTTCAACGATATCATATTTTTCGATTAATTGTTCTGTAGTTGACATGATATATTAAAAGTATAAAACTTATTTTTAATATATTATTGGTTAGTTTATTATTGATGCATGAATAGATAATTAGAAACTTCCTAATCCACCACCACCAAATCCGCCGCCAGGATTTGGTGTTGGGACAGGTACAGCACCGCCTCCTCCGCTTTCATCGCCTCCGCTTTCATCGCCATCAGTGGGTGGACTAATTGGAGCAGGAGGAACTACAGGATCTGGGTTAGGGTTTATTGGACCTGGAGGACTAGGACCAGAAGGTGGATTCGCTGGTGGGCTTGGATTTGCAGTGGGAGGAAGAGCGGGTGCGGCTGCCGATGTTGTGGGTGCTGGTGGGACATTTGAAGCAAATGTAAGTAAACCAGCTTCTGAGGTATCATCTGTTGTAGTGATTCTTCTATCTCCGCTTGGAATGATAATATCGCTAACAGGACCGTCAAACCCATCATTACCACATCTGTATTTTGAAGATAATACATCTCGTACAATATAAGATCCAAATCCAGCATATGTTAATTGTCTCATTTTTTCTATAACATGACCGTAGTATAAAATATGATATGAAGAGTATCTAAGTGTATTGTCTATTAAACCAGCAGTTTCAAACGTATATGTTTCAAATCCTGCGGCTGGGGCTAATGTATTATATTGTCCACCACTATCAATAGTTACTCCGTTATGCATTTGATTTATTTGCCCTATCGAACCATTACTTACAGGTCTATTATAACCTATTTGGTTCCATGTAGCATCTGTCCAAGCTGGTAATTTAGTTTCGGTAGGAAATAATCCGACAGCAAAATTGCCATCAATACCTCCAATTTGCCAAGGACCAGCTTTTACAATTGGTAAAGGAAGTGGTTGTAAACCGGAATCCTTTGGCCAGGTAGCATATTTTCCTCCATTATTATATCTACTATTTGTCCAATCTGAAACTAAATTACCAGGTGGAATTGCGTTCACTGGTCTACCCACTTGTCCGGGCGGGAATGCTGGACCTGATGCTGTAGTAGTCCCATTACAAATAGATAAAGGATTTCCTGCAAAATATTTTGGCATTGGTGGAGCACCATTGTCACCAAAACGATTGCCTGGAAGTGTTAAATCTGGCGCTGGTGAAGGATAAACATTACCAGTCCAACCCTGACCAGCAGGAGTGGTATTAACTCCTCCTGATGCATCAGCTACAGCATTAGCAGTACAGTTTTTAAGCATAATTTGCATAATACTAGTAATATTAATAAATAAAGCGTGTTGATTATCAAGCCAGCTAACTTTACCTTCAGATATATATGCGGCATCTGCTGAATAATTTTCTACGCGACATGAGACATTTGGTGCTGTTCCAACAGCAGGATTACTTTGTACAAGTCTTAAATTTAATTGTGGTAAATTTGGATTAATATTTAAAGTTTGATTGGGCCAGTTAGCATAATCATAAGCGGAAAACGCACGAGAATTCTGTTTTGAATATACTCCAAAAATATTACCTAGAAAATGGTTTGTATTTGTAAAATCAAATACACCACCGGTTAATGGTAAACTAGTTACTGCTTTTTGAGGTGCGAACCCGCCTCTTTCCTCATAATCTAACCTTCTGTTAAAGGCGCCATAACTACTAATATCTTTTTGTGGAGGCCCACGGTCCCAATAGTTAGTTGGAGAATATAAATTTTGTTGTGCGTTATTTAAACCTGATTGCATATCAGGAAGAAGACGTGCTTTCGAAGCGTTTAAATCAAACTTTGAAAGTGTACTAACTCCAGTGACTATTTCATGATCAATTAAAAATCTTGAACCATCGGTCAATCTTTTATTTGTTTCGAGGAAAGTAGATACTTCGGTCCCACCTGGAATTTGTGTTACTGGTGTTGTTTTTGAATTTAGTTTATAAAAACGAGTCTCTCCTGTTTTTTTATCTATCATTTTAACAGGTAATCCCAGAGGAGTACCTATACCTGCTTGAAAAGCACCTACTTCTTCAAGACCAATTACTTCAATAGCTGTTCCATTAGGTAATGTTGGATTATATTTATAAGGAGGACTAGATGCGGTGATAGGTTTATTAAAGGTAAATATAGCGTAAATCTGATTAACTGGGTTAATTACCCCTCCAGAAACATCATTTCTTGGTGGACCTACATAACCTCCACCACCATTTTCACCTCCTACCGGCGTCCATTGATTCCATGGAGTATCAGGTGCTATAGTACCAGGATCAGTTGTTCCTCCTGGTGGTGTAAATCTAGGAGTAATTCTAGGTATAGACATTTGAACACTTGTTAATTCAATTGGGTCACAGCAACAATTATTGGTTCGTCGTGATATCACTCTGCGACCCCATGTTGACACATCTACACTAGGGCCTAATCCGGCTTTTTTAGGACCGCCTCCTTGGTTCCAATTTATATATTTACCTATACCTTTTAATCTAGCAACTTGTCTTCCATAATATGGCATTATATAATCTGCTTATAAAAAATTTTATAATTATAAACATTATCTAAACAATTAACATTTGGGAATCTTACTCATGCTACATTTCCAAAACCAAGGTTGAGAATACATAATGTTAATGGCTTCTCCTTGCTGTAGTTTTTGTTTTATCATCTTTGTTTGGTCATTTGTAAACCAATAATTATAATGAACAAATGCGCGAGCATTTCCATTTTTCCGTACTATATCAATTCTGGAAATAGGTCCCCAATTGTAGCGGTTGAAAATTTTAAAGATATCATTTTTAGTAATTGAATTATCCATTAGACGAGGAATACAAAGACTTAGTGCTTTCATTTTTAGAAGAGTTTTGTTATATAAACCAAACTTTTCTAAACTTCAATTTATTTGCATTCTCCTGTAAATATATATTCAAACTATGCATTGGACGGTTAATTTTAGATTTTAAAAATCTAGCTGTGAGGAGAAAGTCATATAGGTATTATAAACATTTATAAAGCCATATAGACAAATTATCATAATAAATTATCTTTAAGTTGAATTCGTAGTGTAAATCAACTTAAAAAGATGTAAAGCATAAATATATACATGTCCAAAGAAGATTGTTCTAGTAATCGTTTTAATACTCTAAAAGAAACAAAAAAGAATCCATTTTTATCGAATAAAAAATTTGAAAAGCAAGAACCACAGAATACACGATGGTCCAATCTTTCTCAAGACGATTATCAAAAAGAAGAGCGCTCTCCAAAAAATTCTTTTAAAAGACGTAACGATAATTTTGACAAAAGACCGTATGGTAAAAATACAGACAGGTATGGTAATTATAGAGGTTCTCGTTTTAGAAAAGAAACAAGACCTAAAACACCACCACCAAAAACATTTAAAATGGAAGAAACTGATTTTCCTCCTTTAGGCTAATGAGTTATATTAGTATAAATTTAATTTTTTACTAATATAATGGAATTATCTACAGATTGGATTTCTGAATTTGAAATTGAAGACAAAGATTATAAACAATTTTATAAGGAAAAAGTAGATACAGTAAAAGTTTATTTTTTATACGTTAATAAAAAGCATTCATTGTTTCATGTTAAAAAAAATAAAATTAAACTAACAAATTCTTCTTTGTCTAAGAACGAACTTATTCAATTACTTAAAAAATATAGAAATTATGAAAATAAAGAGTATATTCCGCTTTCCATTTTAAAATATAACTTAACACTACAACCCCAAAATATTAGAGATTTTATTTACGACAAATATAATAAATCATATTTAACATCGGAAACTAGCATAGATAAAATTACTTGGTATGATTCCATTTTATTTTTACAAAATATTAACAGTTTATATATAGTTTTTCGAGAAAAATGGAGAAAAAATAACAATGGTACCAAAAAAATTTTTATTAAATCGAAAAAATTGAAGCGGGGTAAAACAAGAAAGAAACGACTTAAAGATACCCAGTCGTAATATACACACACATCTAATGTCGAACTTCGTTAACGCTCTTAAGACTTTTACTAATACCCAGGTTGGAGAGAAAGGACATGCTGAAAATGCATGGTCTTTTGATATTGATGAAAAAATTACTCAATTCTTCTTTCAACTAGTAAGATGTAAAGATCATTCTGATTTGGAGCGGCATCTACACGATATTCTTAGTAGGCTGGTTTATGTTATGCGCACATCCCCTACACCAGAAGCTATTAATAGACTTACACTTATGTACAAGTTGATAGGTCAAACTCGAGATATCGTGGCAGGCAAGGGCGAACAACAGTTGACTTTCATGCAAATCTTTATTTGGTATCAATATGTACCAGAATTAGCTATGAATTCTTTGATTCATTTGGTAAAGATGCAGAATAAAGAGCATCCATACGGTTCATGGAAGGATTTAAAATATTTCGCAAGGTATATCAAAAATAAAACTTCTGATTCTTATCATCCTCTCATTCTTCATGTTTGTAAACTTTTGTGTAGCCAACTACAGCAAGATTGGAGTGATTTTAGTACACAAAATCCAGATGAGAAAAATGATAATGTAAATATTTCGCTTGCTGCTCGGTGGTGTCCTCGTGAGCCAAATTACAAGCAAAAGAAGAATATCAAATTTGGTTTTATCTATCAAACTATCGCAGATTTAATGTTTCCCCATTTCCTAGAATCAACTTCGCCAGATAATGCTGCGTCATGGAATCGTGCTAAGACAAAGTGTCGAATTCATTTGAAAAAGCGAATAGTTACTATGAATAAATATCTTGATACGACTCAAATTAAGCAGTGCAACGGAGAGTGGTCAAAAATTAATTTTAACACAGTTACTACACAAACTACTCGGCGTCAAAAGCGAGCATTTCAAAATCTTACAAAACGTGGCGAAGCTCGTTCTGAATCAGACGACAGGAAGCAGTGTGCCACCAATTTTACAAATCACATTGAGGCTGCTAAGGTAGACCCTACCAGGCATAAGGTTCATGGAAAGCGGTGTAATGTCTATGAACTTGTGAAGGATGCTCTTCAACATACTTGTAAAACTCCCCAGAATCAAACTGATATTGATACGCTCAATCTTCAATGGGAAGATAATCGTAAAAATAACAAGGGACTAGAAAAGATTCCAATTGTTGCTTTGGTTGATACTTCTGGTTCTATGGAACAGGATGAGTGTATCCCTCTTAATAATGCTATTGGTCTTGGAATTCGTGTGAGTGAGCTTACACATCCAGCGTTTCGCAATATGGTTCTGTCATTTGACCATACTCCTCAGTGGATTTCATTGGAGGATTGTGGGGATTTTCACAGTAAGGTTTGGAAGTTGAAGCGTGCTGCGTGGGGAACTAGTACACGAATTTATCTCGCATTTAAAATGATTTTGGATGCTTGTATTCAAAATAAGGTTTCACCAAAAGAAGTAGAGGGTATGGTTCTTGCTGTATTTTCAGATATGCAAATTGACTGTGGTTACATTAATGATTGTCCTTATGGAAATAATGATCTAGCATCAGAAATTGAAAAAATGTATAATAATCACGGATATCAAGCTCCACACCTTTTGTTTTGGAATCTTAGAAAAACAACTGGATTTCCAGTTCTTTCAAGTAAAAATAACTGTACCGCACTATCTGGTTACAGCAGTGCGCTTCTTAATATCTTTTGCGACAAGGGAATTACAGCTCTAAGAGAATTCACTCCAAGAAAAATGCTCGAAGACTTGCTTGCCAATCCACGCTACGCTGTAATGGAGGAGGATATCATCTCTCACTACCACTGATTTTAAAATAGATATAAAAAATTAAATTAAAATTTTTTATACCAATATATATTCAAATACTTTCAAAATATATTGTTAAAAATGGAAATAAAAATAAAATAAAACAGTATTATAAGAATAATCGTTATGTCAGAAGATTCATCTAATAATAACATTACACAATCTATAAATTCCACCCCTCCATCAGTGGAGGCAGTTGATTTTATTTCTTACTTATTAGGAATAGATAATATGAATGATAGAGATAACAGAGCTTCTCCTATTAATTTTACAAATAGTACAAATAATTCATATATTCCAATTAGAAGAAGATACGCAATGCCTATTGAACCAAATTTAGATACTTCCAGCAATGAAACAACATCTAACATAATAAATAATACATCTGATACTTCATCTAATGAAACCAATTTAGATACCGAAAGAGATTTGTATTTTAGATTTTTAGAAGATATATTACAATTACCGCCTCTTACTGGTTTGAGAAGTGGATATTCGAATCAAAATAATATTAGAGATTTACTAAGACAAACCCTAGTTTCAGATAAAAATCCTATTAAACAAGTTTTATCTGATGAAGGAGAAAAATGTATTAAATATATTAACTTTGATTCACAAATACATACTGATATTACCTGTTGTCCAATTACAATGAAAGAATTTAAAGACGGTGATGTTATAGCACAATTACCATGCGGTCACACCTTCGATAAAGATGCTGTTTTAAAATGGTTAAAAGAAGAAAAAGCAGAATGTCCCATCTGTAGAGCCAAACTTAAGTCACAAGAAAAAAAAGAAGATGTTGCGCTGCAGCAACAAACAACACAAACAACATCACCATTAGAACCTCCACCTTTATCAAGAAGTAATAATATTCGATATTCATTTGGTCCACCTAGATTACCACAGCGAGGAAGAGTAGCGCATTTTAGAAGACTAATGCAATCAAGACAAGAAAGAGAAGAAGAAGAAGAATTACAAGCAGCTTTGCTAGCCAGTTTAGAAGATGAATATATGCCAGGAAATGAAAAAATTTCAAGTAATAAGCATTCTACCGACAGTGAATTATATTCAGAAGAAGACCTTTCTAGCTCTGATGAAATGGACCAAGTTGATTAAATATCATCAAAATCAATCTCCTCTTCATCTTTAGTTTTAAATGTAGATATTTTTTTATTTACTGTATTCTCCGATATAGTTGATAAATTTTGTTCGTTTTGTTCATTCTTCCAATCATGTTTAGATGTAATTTCAAAAGCACTCTCTTCTTCTTCTTTCTCTACGGAATCAGGCAATATCGAATCAGAGATATTTACCTTTTGACGCAATTCGTGAATTTGATTGGTTGAATAAACATAAAGCAAATCTACCTTCTGCTTTTTCTTTTCCGCTACTACCTCCCATAGTCTCCTTCCTACCAAGACTAGACTATCCAAAGCAATAGAATTATCACGCTTATTTCTACCCTTAAATCGACGGCGAATTATTAACAATCGAATCTTTCCATCTTCGCATTTCACATCCGCCATACCATTACCATTTAGTTTTATAACTTTTGCATAAATCTCACCCTCCTCCTTGGCAATTCTAAGTCTTGCCTTAGTTGCTTGCGCATTGACGTTCTTACGCGCCATTTTCTTATGTCTTGAGCCTCCTGTTTTGTTCTTTACCATGTTGTATATAATTTACATTAAAAATTTTATATGGTTTTCAATTTTTTTTAATTAATATACACTAATATTTAATTTACTTTTACCAGCAATTCCAATTAACCAGTCTTTCCCCTTTTGAACATCTATCTCTATAATACTTTTGTATTGGACTTCTTTTGATTGTTCATCTGGTTCATAATTATAAGCTTCATAGAAAGACTCATGGTCATCATCATTTTTAAAGTTTAATTCATATTTACTATGATCAATAACTCCATTACACATTTTAATTCGTTTTTGCCATATTGGAGTCTGATAAGCAAAGTAATCCCAATGTAATCTTAAAATATCTTTATAGTCTTTTATTTTTGTCGAATCTCGAGCCAATTCAAACACTCCTATCAGTGGCGATACTTTAAAACGCCTTTTATGTACTAATGTACGATACAGTGGTTCTATTTTATCACTATTAAATTTAACTTCTTCTGAGTACCAAGTATCATCTAGTTTTTTAAATATTGTTCGTTGTTGAATTTCTGACTCATCTTTTTTTAAATAACAGATAAGGGCCAAAATAATATGATTCTTATTAACATAATTTATGGATTCTAATTTTTTATTGTTTTTTATTTTATAACCCTTGTTAATAGAATAGTACTTTTTAATAGCATTATATGTTTTTTGGCAATCCTCAATATGATTTATGTAGTAAGCAATATTTATTGTTTTATTATTATGAATTGACCGAACAAGTTTTCTATTAAATTTTTCGAGCTCCAAATTCTTTAACCAAGAAGGAGACCGTCCCAAATAAGCGTGCGATGGTGATTCAGGATTCATCATCCTAAGAATAAATACATCATAACTAGGTTTAGCATAAAACATAAGGTTTAAGATATAGATAATATTTTTAAGTGAATCCGGTTCTATAGAAAGTTTATTTATTTTTTTTTCATATTTTGGATACTTAATAGCATAAAAGTCATAGTACATTTTCCATATGTGTTCCCAAAGTTCTTCTTTGAATCCACTATAATAGATTTCACCTGCCCAGAAAATAACCTCATTTAAACTACTTTTTTGTGCCCGGATTAAGGAAAACATGAGACTATATAAGCATTCATCTAGAAAGTATAAATACCGTGTAAGTTGTGGTGGCATATTTGTTTGTTGCGTTATATTTAGCTATTATATTATTATTCAATTTTATTTTCTACCATTATATCATAATGGGAAACCCTTGGATCGATCATGTTATGCACACAAGAAAAGCTGCTGGTAACAAAGGTAAAAGTTTCAAAGAAATTTTGAAAATAGCTAAGAAAACATACAAAAAGAGCCCTGCCGCTCACAAGAAAGCGCACAAGAAACACCACAAGAAAGCGCACAAGAAATCACACAAGAAATCACACAAGAAATCACACAAGAAATCACACAAGAAATCACACAAGAAGCGTCGTCACAAGACTCGCAAGAAGTCACGCCGCCGCCGCCGCAAATAAATAAATAATATTTAATTCATAAATAGTATTTATACTTCTACTCTTCTTGATTTACGGGATAACATGCTCATATATTTTTTATCCGCTTTGATTAATTCATCCACAGAACCTTTATTCTCTCCAATTTGTTTAATAATATCCTCAAAAACAGACTCTTTATCTACTTGTTCATTATACAAAAACACATTAAATGACTTAATTGTGTCTTGAACACTTAATCTTTTCTTTGGATTCGGGTGTATATTATTAAGGCATAATTCAATGAAAAATCTAACAAATTCATTTTTAATTACCTTACCGGTTTCATTTCTTATTAAGTAATACAGCAGTTTTATATACAATAAAGACAACGCATAATTATCCCACGTATACCAATATTTCAATATTCTTTGAATTATAGCTTCACTATCTTTTCCTATGTATTTGCTTAATTCATAGTAACACTCTGCTTCAAATTTCTTTTGAAAAGCAGGAGAAAAAGCACGTAATACAACATTATTTGAAACATAATCTTTTGCTAGTTTTTTCATGTCTTTCTCTTTAATCTCACTATTAACATGTAATATATAATTAATTAAGTGTACCTCTAATGGCCAAATATAATACATAGGTTCATAAATGTAAAAATAATTATACAATTCCTTCATATTTAAAGTATTGAAATTAATGGATAATCCAAAATCAATAATAATAGGAAGCGATTTTTCAGTATCATAAACGATATTTTGTGCTTTAATATCGAAATGACAAACCTTGATTTTTTCTAGTAAAGTTAATGATTTTAATAAATGACTGTAACTCGAGGTAAATAATAACATAATTAAAGAACTATTTGTATTTTCTGTTATAAAACTGTCTAATTCCTTATTATCAATATACCTAATTTTCATTAAAACAAAATCGCTATTTTGTTCTTTTTCAAATAAAGTACATTTTTCATGCTCATCCATCGTAAATTTACTAACATCTACTTTACAACTTGATAAAACAGGAGCAAAATGATTTTGTAGTGGATTTTCAACCCACATTTTAAGTTTTGTTGTTAATATTTTACCAATATTAATTTCATTATCAGCACTAAAATCTCTTTGAACTATCTTTGATAAAAAATTTTTATTATTAGTATCTTTACCCTGACAATTAACTTCAGGATAATATACACATCCATAACCTCCTTGAGCTAAGAATCCGCCACCAGATTTATCCATTTATATTAAATTATACAAATATTAAATTAATTATCTTTTTTACCCTTTGATTTTTGTTGAATAAAATATCGATTTTTGTAAGTCTTACAAATCTTCTTTTCAACTGCTGCCTCTTCCAAATCATTCTCATCCATCAAATCCTGAATAATTTCGTCCATTTTACTCGAATACTTATCATCGGAAATAAAGTTATTGTAAGCATGTGCTGGCTTCAAATCCTGTACAAAAGCAACTTCGTTAATATGTTTATCCATTTGACCTAGAAATGTCTTATCAATGGTAACATATTTTCGACGTTTCTTAGGTTCTTTCTTCGCCGTTGGCTTGTTTTTAAAATAATACCTAGCACTTTTATACATCTTTTCATCAACGTTCTTATCATAACCAATCGAAACTAGTCGATTTTTTTCTCTTTCAAGCTGTTCCTTATTTTCAATTACGAAGAGGTCCCATTCCTCTCTAAACTGGATTGGTTCATCGAACTTATGTGTAGAGGAAAATTCACCGATAAGACAGTGAATTTGCTCTGAAAACTTATAACGGAAGATTTGGCTTTGTGTTGTGATTGCGGACATGTTTGATATACTTATTTTTTTTAGATTATTAGCATTTCAATTTTATCTCTTACTACTTTAAAATGTACCAAATTACAAGTGAAGTTTATTTAGATTTATATAATGAATGTTATAAAAATATACTTGTTATTTATCCGAAACCAAAAGACCCATCTTTAAATGCTATAACTAAACCTATCACTCGTGAAAAACTTTCTCCATTTGATGATATATCTCCTTGTTGTCCAAGAGATAGGTGTATGTATGCCGTTGTTCATCCATACAATAAATGCGAATTATTATGTGTTAATGATATTGCACTGTTGTTTTCTTATTTAAATGAAAATAGTTATAACATAAATACTGATGTAACAAAAATTATGCTAAAATCTTCTGTTCAAATCAAAAATCTAATTTGTTTTATAAGTAAATAAAAATTGAATAATAATAGATATTATTATTATTTAATAAAACATGCCATATTCAGAGGAACAAAAAGCGAAATATATTGCACAATTAAAACCGCGTGAAAAACACGCGTTAAAGATAGCCCAAGAACATTTAGGTTCTTCATTTAGTCTTGAGAAAAGTATTGGTTTCCAGAAATGGATAAAAAAAAATTCCCAGTAGTATATAAGTAGATGGTAACTAGAAAAAGAAAAGGAGGAAAAATAGCAACTAAAACACGTAGAAATATAAAACGCTTACGAAATATAGATTCTACTGCTGAAGGAATAAATGCTTCTCAACTTGTATTAACAAAACAACAACAAAGAGCAAGCGAAGTATTAGATGCAGCAGTAAATACCACAGCAAACCAAATTAGAGTTGGTTCTAAAGCGCTTGCGAAAGTAGCTCAAGATCCAGACGCAATGCAAAGCTTAGCAGAAACAATTGAAGCAGTTGGAAATGCCACAGCAAAAGTAGCAGAAAATTCAGGAGAAATAACAGCAGATATGGTAGAAAAATTTGGACCAGCTTTTAAAGAATATTTGTTTGCTGCGAGTGATATGGTGAATAACCTTGGTTTTGATCTTGGTATGGGAGCAGTGGGAGCAATACCTGTTGTAGGTGATGTTTTATCGACCGCAGGACAAATCATGAAATCTGGCAACAAAAACGCCTGGCGTACTATTTTGGCGACTTATTTTGCTGTTCCTGATGCAGTAAATATAGCTGGAAAATCGGTTGATAAATTTGGGGAAGCCGCAGAAGATTTTGGTAAAGTTGGTAAGCCTGTAGAAAAACTGGCTAATAATATCGGAAAATTAGCAGATAATATTGATGCTGAAGTAGCAAAAGCAGGCAAAGGAAAATCAAAAAAAGGCAAAACCATAAAAAAACAAGCCGGAGGTAAAAAATATCGCAGAAAAAAAGGCACTAAAAAAAAGGCACGACGAAAAAGACGACATTACAAACATTAAACTTGTTTATCTTTTTTATCCTCACTACTTTTCCACAATTTCCATGAACTAAATGACATTGAACTTGTGCTTGACTCTACCTTTCTTGCTTTCTTTAACCCAAAATCTGCCTCTTTTAACTTGCCACGCTTTAAATATTTATTAGCTTGATCACATACTATATCATTTCTAGTAAGCTTCGTTTTTTCTTTTTCCACTTTATCTTTAGAACTTTGATTATATGTTTTTAAAGAAGCAAAAACATCATCTGTTTCTTCTTCTTTTTCTTCCTTTTTATTCTCTGCTTTTTCTTCCGCTTTTTTTTTGTTTTCCTCTATTTGCTCTTTTATATTTATAACCTTCTCTTTTAACAAACTAAACCGATCAATATACAAATCACGACAAGAAAATACGGTTACATACTTTCTAGCAACCGTTTCCAGATATTTATAATCAATATCTTTGTCAGCCCAATATTCAAATCCCTCATCTTTTTTATGATAACGCATATAAACAACTCCTTTTGGAGTATTAGAAATAACTACACAATTTGAAAAATTACTATCTTTATTCTTTGTATTACCTGCTTTATCAATTGGATATTGATACTGAAAAGGTACAGGTTCATCTACAATATATTTAGCTTCTTCTTCTAACTGCTTGACATATGGTTCATAGATAAATTTAGCCACGATCCAACAAGGAAAACAAGCCAAAACCGGTAAAAATCCAAGTGTCATAAAAAATATTTGACCAAAGTTTAATTCATGTGCTTCTAACATTTCTATATTATATTCTAAACATTACATTTTTAAATTGTTTAATCATCCTTTTCTTTTTCGTCCTCTGAACCCTCACTGTAACCATCATCATCTGAACCACTTACCACCTGTGGTGTATAAGGTGCTAGTTGAATATGACCAAATAACACACTAAAATCAACATTAGTAAAATTTTCCATTATATAAATTAAATATAGAGCCCCTTCATGTATCAAAACACATTGAATTATCCCCATAGCACAACCAAAGTAGTAAAACTTATGAAGAGAATTATTTGAAATTGTAGCTATAGCATAGTAAACAAATGCTGCGAAAAGCATCATTAGAAGTGAATCCCGCGAAAGATGTGTGGATTGGTTTGAAATAGTTCGTGTTTGAGACATATTACAGAAGTAGTTAGTTGTGTACTATTTCAATAGTATCTTCATTATCTTCAATTTTTTCAACCATTCTTTTTCTTAAAGCCATCAAATCCTTAAGTTCTTGCTTCAAATGTGGAACTTTCAGACGAATATATGATTTATTTGCATTATTTGGATGTAGGCAAACAAGGTACATTCCCACTACCTTCTCTCCATAATTCTTCTCAAGCATGTATTTATAAGTGTTTAATTGGAGAGAATAGTGCCAATAATTCGTATCTGGCAGATGGTCAATACATGGAGTTATGGATGATTGAAAACGATTATCTTTTTTAATATTCTTACAACGCTTCCAATCATAAATCAAAAGCGTTCCATCTGGGTTTCTGAATACCATATCAATTGACCCAGCGAGCTTAAGTTCTTTGTCCCAAACCATCCATTCTGTGCGATAAGGTTCTAGTTTTGAGCCAATATCATTTTCAAACGCCATAAAATAGTCAAATTCTACACAATCTTCGTCTATTTCTACATCTTCGTCATTATAAAAGCATTCAATATCATAGTGCATTTTAGTACCAGCTTCTGATGCTTCTTTACCATTTTTATTCCATAAAGCTTTAATTTCCTCTCGAGTTTGACCAAAATACTTACTATTGCGCCAATTTCGGGAAGCCATCATTTTTGTAATAATCGCATCGGCGTCAAAATGCCCAAAGTGTGAATGATTCCAAGTTGTTACGGACATGAAATCAGAATCACCATCGATGGTATAAATATGCGGTCCCTCGTCGAAATGAATGTGGGAATCGCGTTCATGAGCGAATTTCTTTGCAAGATAAGTGGGTGGTTCCATTTCTTTAATAAAGTTGCTATAACTTTATTAAAGTTTATTAATTATATTCAATTTTAATCAAGCAGTATATGATACTTCTTTCCACATATTATGCCCCGTGTACATTAATACTAGTATTGATCCGCCACTTTTGCCTGGGTAACCGCCCCCTTGTGCTACATGGTTAGGGGGATACAGGACTCTCGAAGTATTGCCAAGATTTATCGGAGCGGTAAACCCGCCCGTAATGGGTTCAATGCCGCCAAGGCTGCTGTTGTTTCTGACTGTTATGGTCTCGCTGATGTTGTTGGCATAATCCATCGTCAAATATAACATAGAACCTTCGCCGTACTGCGCCCCACCGGAACCCACCGTGATGCAGTCTAGGCAGCCGCACGAACCTCTTTGCAGTTTCATCACAGAGCTTACATAGGGAATCCACCCTATCGTTACCTGCGGATTCCCGTGCGTAAACTGTGTTGGCGTGTAAGTACTATTATTATTAAAGTACTGTACGGGTCCTTCTAACACGATTACCCCCTTCTTAGCAGCAGCGTAGCCGGTGGCACTGCCTTTTGCGCCTACCGTAAGATGAACGTCGCCTCCATTCGCCTGGGCTGATGAACCGAATCCATTACCAGCTGTAATATGTATATTATTACCAGCCCCGTAGGCATATGGCGCCGGGCCAAGTGTGGACCTATCTTTTATTTTGATATTTGAACTATACCTAAACCGGGAGTCTGGCATACCTTCTGCATAATTACCTTGAAAAGTAATATTATTACTTTGAATATTACCACTAGCTTCTAGGAAGGAAATAGACGTACCGATGCTCACATTTCCTGTATCATAAGATATATCAGAACCAGAAGTCGACCATGGTCCATGTTCAGTCGTATTCACCCAGCTCAATCCACTACCAGTAGATGATAATACTTGTCCAGATGTTCCTGCCCCTCCCCCAGCAGTTAAAGTTCCATTAACTGTTAAATTGCCTGTGAATGTTGGAGATGCTATCGAAGCTTTTAAGTTCAACGCGGCTTGTTGTGCTGTTGATACTGGTTTGTTTGTATCAGAAGTATTATCTACATTACCGAGACCAACCATGGTTTTTGTAATACCAGTACAGTTAGTCAAATTTCCAGAAATAGGTGTTCCTAATACAGGTTGACTTAACGTATAATGTCCATTGCTATCACAGGCTGTTATATCTAGGGTTTCACCAGTTTTAGTTAAACCATTTCCTGCTTGAATATCTCCTGTTGTACTAAATTGACTAAATATGATGTCACTGGTTCCCACAATGACATCTGCCCCGTTAACTACCCATCCCGTGTGTAGATTTCCAGACCCATCATCTACGAAAACAAAAAAGCCAGTTACGTTTTCGCCATCCGCAAAATCATTAGAACGAGTCCATTGCCCCGCAGAGGCATCCCATACGCCATTTTGACTTGGGTCTGTTTGATTTTTAACTAATATTCTGCTGCCCGGCGTTGTCGGTGTGCTATCAACTATTATATTTCCATTAGGCGGGAATGTAGGCCCTATGTTCACTGTGGTAGCCAAAGAGACGTGCTGTTGCACTTTAAGACCGGTTGCTGTTTGGTCTACATATTGTTTTGTCGCAGGATTCATATCCTCTGTAGGGGGGCGAACTCGAACATCTCCTGTAAGATTAGTCCAACCATTCGAAGGATCAATGATAATATTTGCCACATTTGTACTGGTTAAGGAGGAGGAGATTTTCTTTCCAGAAATCTCAAGGTTAGGAAGAGTCAAAGCACCGTTTCCACTTATATCTCCAACTACTTCTAATTTGACTGAGGGCGAATTCGTGCCGATGCCCAAACTACCTGTATTTGGATTAAAATATATTGAATCTGTTATTGTTGAATTATAATATAAAGTGCCAGTTGTGCCACCTTGACCTACAAAAGGAACATAATATCCAGCATCTGTTGTGGTATTAGTAAATGTCACCGTTCCAGCATTACCAGTAGTATTCTGATTACCAGGTGTATTAACACCTGGTAAATCAATACTAGCACTACCATTGAAACTTACACCACCAATAGTTCTTGTGTTTTGCAAAATAGTAGCAGTAGCAGCATTACCAGTAGTATTCTGATTACCTATTATATTAACACCTGGTAAATCAATATTAGCACTACCATTGAAACTTACACCACCAATAGTTCTTGTGTTTTGCAAAATAGTAGCAGTAGCAGCATTACCAGTTAAAGCACCAGTAATACTTGTAGTAGCTTCCAGAGTAGTAAATTTTCCTGTACTTGCTGAGGAAGCACCAATGGTTGTTCCGTCAATAGTACCACTGTTAATATCTACAGAACTGAATGATCCTACGCCATCAAATGCCGTTGCTTTTACAGTTCCAATTACGTCTAATTTTTCGGTGGGCGCTGTTGTACCGATACCCACGTTGCCCTGGAAGTCAATATGAAATCTGGTCACATCGATAAAGCCGGGCGTGGCGCCTACATTTTGTTTTATACTAAAATTATTATAATTTCCAGATGTATTATTTGCTTGAATATTCCAACCATGTTCTATGTTGCCTGAAATAGTATTGAGAAATATGGAACTTGAATTAGTCGTTGTGCTCAGGACACCTCCGTTAACCACTAATGTTGGGTTATACGCAGACGTTCCAAAACCTGCTTCGGGAACGTTATTTTTAACTTCTAATACTCCATTAGGTCCTACTGTTCCAATTCCCACGTTTCCATCAGATGTTATACGAAATCTATCTATTGGGTTCAAGGCATTAGTGGTTCTAACTAAAAATCCATTACTAGTCTGAGAGGTGTCTATCACAAAATCATTTTGTGTGTTATTGTTTGCGATTGTTAAATACATCTGTGCGTATTTATCATTATTTGATGCGTTGCCTCCATACACGCTCAATACATTCTGTACATTCGCAGAACCACTCACATCTAATTTGACTTGGGGAGCATTCGTACCGATTCCCACGTTTCCACAAATGTCAATTACAAATTTATTATTATTAGAACTATATGTTGGTTGACCCGATATGCCTCCATCTTCCGTACCTGTACCTATCGCAAAACCAATGTCTCCTATTCCTGGTGATCCGGAATTTTTTTCTCCAGCATAAGCATAATTTCCCAAAGCTATCGCACCAGCACTACCAAAATTATTTGGTGCGTTTGGCATATTAACCACGTTATGTCTTCCTATAGCAGCACAACACCAACCATTTAAACTACAATCATGACCTAGTACAAAACTAGAACCATGGTTTGTATCAATTCCATTTAATGAATTACCATCGCCCATCATTGCTGAAAAAGGTGCTTTTTGAAATACACCATCTGGAGAAATAGTTCCTAATTTAAATGATGAACGCATAGACTCTGAAGAAGTACCAGAATCAACATCTAAAGTTGCTTTAGCGACTCCACTTGCACCAGTTCCCGAAAAATTTCCAATTCCGACTCTTGCTAAAATACCACCGGAGTTTGGACGATATATGGTAAGGCTGCTGCCGTCATTATTTCCAACAGTCCAATTACTAGGGGCAGGTGTGGGACCGGTTGGTACGGCTTGCCACGTCCATCCACCAGCAGTCGATGTTATAACTTGACCATTGGCACCGAAAGTACCAGATGAATCTCTTATGGGTCCTGATAATTTACTTGCTCCGCTCACGTCTAAAACATATGTTAAATCTATACAATCGTTATCTCCTTTTCCTACTGCTAAATTATCCACACAAAGTCTGGTGTGATGTCCTACACCACTCGCATCTAGTGTTGCCATCATTGTTGGTTGTCCTCTTTTAAAAATATGGTTGCCTGTAAAATTTAATTGTTTTACATTTATAGTGTTAAAATTTCCATTGGACATTATATATTATCTTTCTAATTTAATTCTTTTTTAAACTAAATATAATAATTAAAATATTATTATAATATTTACGACTTACAAGTTTGTAAGGGTTAGTTTTTTGGTATCTTTAATTTTCTTTAGCAAATGTAAATGGGATATCAAATAGACGTAGCTTTTGACATGCGCATTGTAGGGAGTATGACAAATCTTTATAACATGTTTGTAAAGAAAGCGGAAAAAACTAATTGTGAAATGTATTATATGAATTATGAATTTGACGGCATTGGTCGTAGTATCATAAGAAATCATTCTGTAATGACTTTTATTTTCCCTCCAGAAGAAGAGTATATAATAAAATTTATTCGTTTTGTTAGAGAATTTCGTGATGCCAGAATTGAATCTATTACAACAGACGATATAAAATGGTCTCTTATTTATGCTTCCTCAAAATACCTATCCATGATGGATAGAGGACATGCCAAAACATACAAAAAATCTCGTCATTTATTATCCACTGAACAAAAATCAATAATAAATGCTATGTAATTTATCTCTTTCGTCTTTTATGTCTCTTTGTATGATGTCTTTTATGATGACGTTTATGTTTATGAGTACGTTTTTTTCTCCTATGACGTCTTCTGCGATGTCTTTTGGTATGGTGACCACTTGCTACACCTCTTGAATGATGACGATGGTGGTGTCGGTGATGACGATGACGACGATGATGTTTTCTGGTAAGAGATGCTATACGATGTTCTAAACTTTCACTACTAGCAGGACGACTAATTAACTTCATAATATCACTAGGTGTTAATTCAGTATATTTTGCCTTTCCATCACTAACTTCTACTATTTTAGCCCCTTCTTTATTATTAAACTCACCCATTATACCTTGTTCATCAATTAATTTACCATTTTTTAATATTTTTTGAATAGCGAATCCTTTTGCAATCATTCTCTTATATTAATTTTATATTATTTATTTATAGATAAATGAATACTCCTTCTTTAGAATTACCACAACCTAAAATTAAAGAACCACTTTCATTTCGTCCTGTTAAACGAAGTCAAGGCGAAAATAAGAAAACACAATATTTAGATGCGGTTCTAAAACCAAGCTTTTTAAAAGCTTATTTCAAGAAAAAAAAATAGAAAAATAATATATAATGTTTGGTACTGATATTAATAATAAAGGGAAAAAAGAAAAAAACCAAAAAGTCAAAGCTGGTCCTTGTATCTTTCCATTTACCTACAAATGGAAAGAACATAATAAATGTGTTACCACTGAAAAAGGTGATATTTGTGCCACATCTTTAAGCACAAAACGACCCCAAAAAAGAACACTAAAAACCTATGGTTATTGTACTAAAAAACCAAAGATTGTCATAAAAAAATCAACAATGAGAAAAATTAAAAAATTAAAAGGCAAAAAAGTTACACTTAAAAAAATTGATAAAAAGAAAAAGAAGAGTAATAAAACTAAACCAACAATTAGAGTTAAAATGCCAAAGAAGATCCGAATCAAGAAAAAAACAACTCCTAAATCCAAAGGACTTAATAAATCCTTACTGGGAATATTAGGAGAATTAGAAGAATTAATGAAACTAAAAGGCGAACCATTTCGAGCACGAGCTTATCATAATGCCGCCGAAGCAATCATGTTGTATCAAAAACCTATTTTAGATATAAATCAACTTCAGGGACAACCTGGTATTGGGAAAACTATTATGGCAAAATTTAAGGAATTTACTACAACTGGTAAACTTAAAACTCTTGAACGCGCAAAAGGAGACCCACTATATTTATTTCCTAAAATTTATGGTATTGGACCAAAAAAAGCAAAGCAACTTGTCGCAGCCGGAGTTACTACTTTGGATGAATTACGGGCAAGACAAGAAGAATTGTTAAACAAAAATCAAAAATTAGGATTAAAATATTTTGAAGATATTGAAAAACGCATACCAAGAGCCGAAATTAATGAATATAGTGATGTTTTGGCAGATGTTTTTAGCAAACTTAAACATACTGGTTCTAGATTTGAAATCGTAGGTTCTTACAGACGTGGAGCAAAGGACTCTGGTGATATTGATATTATTGTTACGAATGATCAAAACGATTCTTCTATATTTAATAAATTTATTAATGCTCTCCAAGAAAGAGGGATTATTGTTGAAATTCTCACAAAAGGTAAAACAAAAAGTATGGTTATGGGTCGATTGCCAGGACAAACTCCTAGACGACTAGACTTTATGTATGCTTCACCTTCTGAATATGCCTTCTCTATCTTATACTTTACTGGAAGCAAAGCTGTTAATGTAGTTATGCGACAACGAGCACTTGACCTAGGTTATAGTATGAATGAACATGGATTGTATAAAATGAGTGGTAAAAAGAAAGGACCAAAATTAGACATAATGTTCCCAACTGAACGTTCTATATTTGAATTTCTTGGACTTGAGTATAAGAAACCTACAGAGCGTATCGATGGAAGATCAGTAGTTCTTAAATCTACAGATGAACCTACTAAGGAAGTAGGAATTGTAGTTACTCCCGCAGAAATGAAACAAAGTAAGCCAAAAGTTAAAAAAACAAGAGCAAAAAGCCTTAAAAAATCAAAAAAAAACACCAAAAAAAAAGCTTCTGAAAAGTTTGCGCCTAGAAAAGCATTGCTAGGACTAGCAAAAAACGGTATTTCAGAAATTAAAGGATTATCTGAAGAAAAATTATCAACTATGATTCATTATGCTAATGACGCTTATTATAATAAAAAACCTGTTGTAACTGATAATGTATATGACATTTTAAAAGAATATATTCAAAGAAATTATCCCGATAATATTGCTATCACTGAAGTTGGAGCACCTGTTGAAAAAAACAAAGTAGCTCTTCCTTACTATATGGGTTCTATGGAAAAAATAAAACCTGATACAGGTGCTTTAACCAGATGGAAAAAAAAATATAAAGGTCCATATGTTATTTCAGCAAAATTGGATGGTATGTCTGTAATGTACAGCTCTGAACATGGTCAGAAAAAACTGTATTCTCGCGGCGGATCTACAAATGGTTTAGATCTTAGTCATATGATACCGTATTTGAAATTACCTGTTGACGAAGATATTACTATTAGAGGTGAGTTAATTATTCCTATTGCTGTATTCGATAAAAAATATAAAGGAAAAGGATACAAAAGTGCTAGAAATTTCGTTGGTGGCGTTATGAATTCCAAAGGTCGTGAAGTAAGCAAATGGAAAGCTTTGAATTTTGTGGCTTATGAAGTTATTAAACCAGAACTAAAACCAAGTGCTCAAATGCGTTGGTTAGAAAATCATGGTGCTATTACAGTTAAAAATGCCACAAGAAAAACCATATCAAATGAATCACTATCAAAAATTTTGGTAGACTGGCGTTCATCTTACAAGTATGAAATAGATGGCATTATCGTTATTAATGATAAAATTTATCCAAGAGAAAATAAGAATCCATCTCATGCATTCGCATTTAAAATGGTACTTTCAGACCAAGTTGCAGAAGTAAAGGTTGTTGATGTAAATTATTCAATTAGTAAATACGGTTATTTAAAACCAGTTATTCAAATAGAACCTGTTCATATTAGAGGAGCTGATATTGAATTTGCTACAGCGCATAATATTAAAAATGTAATTGACAATAATATTGGAATTGGAGCTATTGTAAGGTTGAGTCGTAGTGGTGATGTTATTCCTAAGATTGAAGAAGTTATAGTTCCTGCGGAAGAACCTAAGTTACCTGATGTTCCATGGAAATGGAATGAAACCCATGTTGATGCTCTTCTTAAAGACTCAGAAGCCAGTGATGAAGTTAGAAATAAAAACATTGTAGCATTCTTTAAAGATGGACTAAAAGTAACTGGTTTTGGTGAAGGAAATATATTGAAGGTTATTAACAAGGGATTTGATAGTGTTCCCAAAATATTAAGAATGACAAAAGCTGATTTCCTAACTGTTCCTAATTTTAAAGAAAAAACAGCAAACAAAATCTATCCTAGTTTGCAAGATAAAATAGCAACAATATCTTTGGCTGAACTAATGAATGCAACAAATATATTTGGAAGAGGTATGGGAGAAAGCAGATTGTCTGCAATTCTAGCAGAATATCCAGACATATTAACTATGGATGCTTCTTCTGAAGAAAAAGAATCTTTGGTGCGAGGTATTGAAGGATTTGCTACCAAAACTGCCAATCTATTTGTTACCAGAATTCCACAATTTATGGAATTTATTAATGAAACCAATTTACAATCTAAACTTACACAAGCTAAGATAGATGAGTCGCATCCTTTATTTGACAAAAAAATTCTACTAACTGGATTTAGGGATAAAGCATTAGAGACTGAAATCAAAGCAAGAGGGGGAAAAATATCAAGCAGCGCAAGTAGTAAAGTATTTATTGTATTAGTTCCATCATTGGATGCGGACACAAGCAAAGCAAATGAAGCGCGTAAGAAAAATCTAACGTTGATGACTCCTGAAACATTTACCAAAAAATATTTGTAATATATATATGCCATCAATCACCAGAAAAGCAAAAGTATCATTAAACAGAAATAAAAGTTTAAAAAAAAATAAATCCCCATCTATTTCTATTTTAAAAGAAAGAAGTATCCAGTTACAAAAAGACGAACCAAGTATATTAAATAAATTTACAACTAAAAATGTTACTGTTCGAGATAAAAATCAAAATGTTTGGAATACAGTTGAAAATAATAAGTTAGCTTATAAAAGAAGCCCTAGAGGAGCTCCAATTGGAACATATCCAAAAATTGTATATGGTCCTAAGGTAGAAAGATTATCCAAAGACAATTATAAAAGGTTAAAAAAAGGTTCAAAAATTTATTATGACAGAGAATCTGTAGCATTTAGAGGACCATTTTTTTTCGAAAAAATATTACGAGGTCCAAATTTACTTGTCACAGCAAAAGACAGAGGTTATTTGACAAATACATATAAATTCTTAATACCAGTAAATAAATTACAAAAACAACTTTTATATTATGCAGTTGGAAAATCGCCAAGACACAAAACTTTAAAACGAAAACGCAAAATGAAACGAAGTAAAACTGTTAAACGTAAACGACACAAGAAACGCAAGAAACGTTCTAAAAAGTAAATTCATATTCGACAATATTTCTCAAATTGTATTTTATATGATTATATAATCTGAGATGAATACGGCGTGAAACTTCTTCCGTATCAACACTATAGATTTTTTTAGTATACATATGAAATTGCTCTTCATTAGTTACTAGTTGTAATTCTGTTCTTTGCATCCAATGGTTTAATTGACCAGTTAATTTCCGCATAATATTATCAATAAATCGATAGAATTCACACTTTTCAACTATTCTCCATTGTTTTTCTGTATAAATAAATATTGTTTTTAACTTTTGGTCAAAACTCATAATAGGCACGTCCTTAGAGGTGAAATTATTTTTAATAATATCCATCATTAAATTTACTATATTAACTGTTAATACCCGATTAAAATCATGTTGACTGACATTTATATTTTTAACCCAATCTACAAAATCGAGTTTTGGTTTTTTATTAGCATTTAACCAATCGACAAGTGATATTCTTTTCTTTTCCTTATTAGTTATTTTTTCTAATTCTGTTATTCTTTTATGTAATTTTTCATTTTCCATCACTAGTTTTTGTAATACGATATACATATCTCTCAATGGTGGAATATCCAATTCGTCAGTACTATTTTTGGCAGCATATTTTCCTTGATGACGAATAGCACAAAAAGCAGAATGATTTTGTAGAGCTGAAATACGACCAAATGCTTTAGAGCAATAAGGACAGTTTGGCATTGTTAATGACATTTAAACTTGCCCAATTTATATCAATTTTTTATAATGTAATATATATAAATGGGAGACCCAAATTGTTATAATAATGCTTATTTAGATAATTGTTACGCGTGTCCAAATGGTAATAGTACATCCATTGATGGAACTTCACCAGCTTTCACTGGAAAAAATTGTGTTGTTAATGTAGCCCGCCATAAAAGAATTAATAGACAAAGTAGAATGAGTTCTTCTATGGGACTACTCAAAAGACGTTCGATGGTAGTTAGTAAGCAAATCGGTCAAGGTGCACCTATGTATGGTGATATCAATCATGTTTCAGGTACAGTAGCCAGTTTTACACAGGTAGGGGGACCAGGTGATAAATGGGGTTCTATTCAAAAAAGTACAGCACGTAGAGCTATATGTTATAATATGGGTCATTTAAGAAATAGAACTGCTTATAGAAATAATAGTGGTGTTGATAGAAAACACGGTTCCTATCAACGCTATTTATCACGTAGAGTAGGTGGTGTTTTACGAAAAGAAATTACTATAGATCATTATAAACAAATGGAATATAAACCAGTATATAAAGGACAGCAAAGAAAACGAGCTAGAGGAGGACTTGCACAAGTTGTTACTGCTTGCAACAATAAAGGTATGACTTCTGGTAACCGAAACCTTAGAGCGACTTGTAATGATAGCGAAACTGGCAGTACAACTAGAGCTTGTACTAACAGAATTCCCTCTGCGGAAGCATTGCTTAAAGCAGGAGGCAATGCTCAAGCTGTACCGCTGGGAGGAGGTTGGTTGTTGGATGGCGCTCCTTGTAATCAACCAGCATACAGAGCATTAACTAGTGGCGATTGTGGCAATCCGGGTGTTTGTGTAGCTGGTAAATGTAAATGTTGTAGTAACTAAAATAAATTAAAAATATTATATTTTATTCTAACATAGAAATATAATATGTCTCATTCGCCTACAAATAATCGAGTTCAACAAATGCAAAACGTTCAAACCGAAGGATTAGAACTTTTTAAGAAGAAAAATGCCGACTATGGTGATTCCTTTGCCAACTTTGGACCTGTAGGGGTCATTGTAAGAATGGGTGATAAAATTAACCGTCTGTCTTCCGTAACTAAAAATGGAGTTAATTTAGTAGATAATGAGTCTGTAAGAGACACCCTAATAGATTTACACAATTACGCAGCAATGGCAATTATGCTTTTAGATGAAAAAAAGAAAAAGAAAACACGTGTTGAACAAATAAAAGAAATGGATAAGAAGTCTCAAGATACAGCTTACTTATGTAAAGCAGATAAAATGGCTTTTGCCTCAGCACTATCTAAAGTCAGAAAATATAAAACTACGAGTGAAGCACCATATCCAGCCAGTGGGTATGCTCATCGTGGTTAAATTTTCTGAATCCAAAAATAAAAACCTGTACCTTTTGAAATAAATAAATCCCCTATTTCATTTTTTAATTTTTTGGAAATTGTTGTATGGTCAATACATATATCCTCGCTTATATCACGAAGTGAGCAATAAATCTTTTCTTTTTTATCTGGAAATACTACTAAATATTTTAATGTTCTTACATAAGTCATCATTTTATGTTCTGAATCTAATTCCATTACTTATTAATAAAGCATATTTTTTAAATAAATTTTTTACTTAAAAAATGGCACTAAAAATAAAGCACTAAAAAAAAGGAACTAAAAATTGAACCTAAAAAAATAATAATAAAAGTAATTAATTAAAAGAGAATGCCTCACAACCGTAAAAAACGGATTAAAACAAATCATTCAAAATCTAAACAAATAAATAAAAAGTCGTCCTATAAACAAATAGCCAATACAACAAAAGGCTTTTCTAAGTTGCATTGGGGAAATTGCTTGTTTCCAGACTATAGAGATTTATCTGGTCCAAAAGTAAATCAAAAAAGGATAAACCGTGCCAAAATAATAGTAAAATACATTCTTAGGCAAGAAACACAAAAAATTACAAGGGCATTTGAAACATTCGCCAAAAAAAAATATTATAACAAAAATCCAACAACAATTGTTAATTTAGAAAGCGCAATTTCAATGGTTGAAAATTCAACTTTGTATACCGATGATGAGTGTTTATATGGATACAGTGATGGATATACTGTTTATATTTCAGCTATTAAAATGTCAAATGAAGCATTAGTGGGAACTATATTACATGAATCACTGCATAATATAGGAACTATCAATGGAAAAGATATATGTGAAAAAGATGAACATACTATTATGAAAAGTCTGGGAGAACAGTTAGACTACTAAAAAAATTGAAAATACTTATAATTATATTATTAATTGTATTAAACACTATAGCACACAATAAGTCAAAAATGGCAGCACTTACTATCAATATTCCAAACAAAACCGTCGAACAAAAAGAAGATGTTCGAAAATGCGCAAATATGAGCAGCGCTGTTCTTCAAAATACTAGTGAACAAGATGTAGCTCTATGTGGAACTACCAAAGACTTTGATTTCCTTATTGTAAGTGATGGACATGGTAGCGGACAAAAAAAACACGTGTTAAGAGAATTTATTAAAAACTTAGATTGGGATGTTATCTTTCAATTTGAAGGCTGGTATAAAAACGACATTGACGCTAGTGGAGGTTACGTAAGCCCTTTATTTCGTTCACTACACAGCGGAATAGATGCCTTTTCAGACCAGTATAATACTCATCAAGGTTGTACATTGTCTGTTGTACTGATATATAAAGACCGTTTTGAGTGTTTTACAATTGGTGACTCTACTATTAAAATATGGGAAAATGCTGGCGAATCTTGGACCAAAACGGCTGAAACAGTTGACCATGACATTCACTTTCTAGAAGATGTCGAAAAATTAAAGCAACGACGAATTGATGAGGCAATGTTTATAAGAATCAGTTGGAAAAAAAATGGTAAAAAAATACCCAATGGAATATTATCAAATAATATCTGGAGAATGAAGCCTCTTGATTCAACAACAATGACTATGGAATCTAGTGCGTACTTCTATTTTGACGATACATCTAGTTTAAATATGACGCGCTCACTAGGACATTATCCGACCCGATTTCTTAGAAACAATGCGGAAGAAAAAAATCATCAGATGTCATTGGCAGAACAATCACTTACAAAAATTGTTATTCCAAAAGAAGAAGGTAAAAAATATATTGTTTTCGCTGCTACAGATGGTGTATGGGATGTTACAGCATTTGATAAAGAAGTCGCTTATATTGATATGATTTCAAGAGGCGCCACAGCAGAAACAATTGTCGCAGATGTTAAGAAAAGTTGGTCGCAGGAGTGGAACTATAAATTTCAAGATAATCCTCACACAAAAACCAAAATTCCAGACTATAACCATGATGATATTGGTTGTTCAATCGCAATCATAAACTAAGATAATTCTTCTTAGTATGATGTTTAATAGCGAAAATTTCCTTATAATTCAAATTAAAAAATTTTTTTAGTGTATTATCGTCAATTTCAGTTGGAAAATCAGGTATTAAGGTTATATCAGGTATCATATCAAAAACATATTTTTCTAAGTATTTCATTCTATAACGCGTGGCTTCAAATACATACAAAGCAAATTTTGTTGAAAGAAAACTTTTTAACAAACGATATTCCTTTGGGGTTTTATTTAATATTACATAATTATCTCGATTTGAAATACCATAAGTCCCACTTATATCATAATATGGAAATCCATACATTTTATGTGCTAATACTAGTTTTGGTTGATTAGCATAGACACATTCTTTATTAGAATAATTTATTATTAGTTCTGGTTGTAAGTTATTTAATCTACATGTTGATATATTTGGAAATTGATGTTCTTGGTCTTTTTCTTTTTTTACTGATAAACCTTTATAATCTGGTCTCATACTAGTTTTAATTACTTTTAAACTTCCATATGTTTCTGTAAGATAAAGTAATCTTTGAATAATAGATTGTGCACTTAATGGTAAAGATATAAAGCCACCATTAATATATGTTTCGCATTTAATATATTTATTCAAAGCTTTATCATAAATAGGAATAGGTTTGTATATTGGAAATTTACTTATTTTATTTTTAGTTAATGTAAAATAACAAGTAGGGGTTTGCGCTTGTCCATGAAAGACCTTGTTTGTTTCTGTATTGGTCATTGTTTTTATTTTTTTGATATTATATTGAATCATAAATTCAAACATAGAATGATCACGTTTTAACCAAATAGAAGGAGTAATAAATGTCAAACAGCCAGTTCTTTTCTTGAGTAATTGGAGAGAATGTTTAATAAATAATTGCCAAATAGAAACGCCATCACTCTTTTTACTTATGCTTTTATTTGTAGGGACTTTTATCGCTCCATTACAATTAAAAGGTGGATTTCCAATTATCATATCATAACTTCCAGTTGTCTCTAAAAAATTCTCACATTTAATATTTGCCTTCTCTCCAAATATCACTTTCAAAAGGGGTAAATGTTCTTCATTAATCTCAACCATGTAAATCATATTCATAATAATATGGTTATGTTTTTCTTCTTCATCTTTAATGGGTAAATTCTCAAATAATAATTTGTATAAAACCATAGAAAAGTACCCAGAACCACAACAAGGATCTAACCATTTTAATTTTGGGTCTTTAAATTTATGCTCAGGAATTAGTTGGAGAATTTGAGAAACTAAAGAAAAATCAGTATTAACTTCACCATATTTGTTTTTGTTTTGGAGAGAAACATTAAATAATTGCTTATAACTTTCTAAATTGATAGTTTTGATAGACATAAATACAATGATTATTTATTTTACCCTAAATTAACGGATATCCAATGCTATTTGCCTGCTAAACATATTTTAAAATAACTTAATAAGTAATTAAATTAGTATTCTAAATGATAGTTCGTATCCCTAGCAATTCGTATTCTAGAGAAGTTGAAGAGGGAAAGGTTGATATGCGGGCTGGAAGAGATAAAAAAGTAATTGAGAAAAAATCATATTGGATGAATATTTGCGAGGCGTTTCCCTTAGTTTGTAAAAGCTTTAAATTAAAAATGATTGACCATTTGTTATTAGGTGGAGAACATGCCAGAAAAATTTCTCCTGGATTCAGTTCGCCAATAAAAGATGAAGGAGAAATTACTCCAGATGAAAAAAAAGAAATTGTTAAAGCATCACCGTCTTTTGGCATGTTTAGTTTGTTTAAATATCATGTAAAACACGGTTATAAAAATCAAGAACTAAAAGAAAATAACAAAATTTATTGTTCTCATATTTTCTCTCTACTATTGGCTTTGCCTATATTAGTATTTATAGGACAATGGCTACTATATAGTGCTTTGGTAGCAGATGAAGTTAAGAGTTTTAATGGTACTATATGCGGAAATACCGATACAATTGAAAATAAAATGATGATTAGTGGCATTTCTATTATTTATTTTGTAAGAAGTTTTTTTCTATGGGATAACATTACTAATAGTATCAGTCTTAAAAAAATGAATAAAGTAAATAGTTTTACATCTATTCTTGATACATTCCAAGAATTCGCATTTACATTAGTAGTATATGGTGCCAATATATGGGTTGTATTTGTAGAAGAAGATATTCAAAATATGATTTTAAATTCACTGGCTATGGAGTTTTTGATGGTATTAGATAACGAGTTTGAAGAGTTATATTTCCAATATGTTCCTGGTTCAGCAGAATATATTTATGATAATATATTTGTTTCTTATGAAGAAAACAAGATATTACTAGAAGAAAGACAGGAAGAAGACAAATGTTTTCGCTGTTTCAGTTATTTCATTTTTATTCCTTATAAACTTCTTATATTGGCTTTGTTTTTGTTCCCGTTCTTTTGTTTCTTTATGATTTTTGCAGGTCCAACATGTAAATAATTATTTTAAAAGATGAATAATGCGTGGAATAAATCGTTTATACCAAGGTCGAAACAAGTGTTTTTTTCTCGGTAAGCTTGATAATTTAATCCATTCTAATTTATCTTTTTCAAAAAGACCGTTATGTTTTTTAACCATTTCTAAATTATTTTTAAGAGCATCTTTAAAATGATTTCTAAAAATACCAATAATATCTGGATTATATTCAACTTCAACAACCCAAATACTATATGCTTTATCAGGTATTTTTCCCACTAAATGGTGTTTAATTAAATTACGCACGTCTCTTTGTGTACCTAAAATTCCACTAGATTCTTCTACACCTTCCCTAACTGCTGTTTGATATTGTGATTCTTTTCCTTCACGTGACCCGCCAAAATCACTCCATTTACCGCGGTCTCTATCTCTGCTGTGAATAAGTCTTTCTCGTGAAAAAAGTAAATAATAGGTCCCATTATGTCTTGCTACAGGTAAAATTCCGCCTCCCATTATAGTTTAATGATATTTTATCTACAAGTTATTTAGATAGAATATTAAGATGTTATTTTAAGAAATAAAAGAAGGGGCAACTTTGGGAGCAGGATTTTCTCCGGCGTAAGAGAATGAGGGAGGGGGCTGTCCGGTCACCTGCGGTGGGAGTGATCCAGTCTGCCAGCCAGTCGCCAGTCCTGATGTTGGGTCTCCAGGTGTATTATACAATGGAACTGAGAACCACCAAAGAGTACCATTAATTATTGACCCCGCGTTTGCTGGATTGAATGGATCCAGCGCACCTGTCCATAACCACGATTTGATTGGATTTGTGTCTCCCGTGTTTGGTAGGATAAAACTATTATCAAAAGTGGTTTCGCCCCAGGCCCCGGAGGATTGATTTCTAAACCATTCTTTCGCTTGTAAGTCATAATCAATCCCAGTCACTACTCCTAGTAGACTTGCAGGCTGCGGAAATCCAATCGAAGGAGATGTCGTCAAACCAGAGAAAGTAATCTTGCCGCCTAGCCCCGTAGGCGTCCTATTTAAACTATCGACTGAATAACCCGATGGATCGATAGCACCAGATGGCACCCAAGGTGAAGTATTAATAATTGTGTTTGGGGCGGGGGTGGTAACCAATATTGTTCTTGCCATATAATAATATTTGCCAGTTGGTAGGGCATCGGCATAACCATTACGAAATGCTGAGGAGGGAGCTGTGCCCAAAGTAACAGTATTTCCAGGTCCAATCGATGCTTCTCTCCGTCCCCAAAGAGAATTGACACTGCTAGGTGGATTACCTGGATTTTGATTTAAAAGAAATATTTCATATTGTATTTCTTCCTGGCCTGACACGACCGTCGGGAGGGGATTCGGTTCATTAAAGTTCAAAAAAGCTAGTTCAGCAGCCGCTCCAACGGGTGTTCCAGATAAATTTGTTGGTGGAGACAATTGTGGTATTGGAGGTGGTGTAGGTGGTGTAGGTGGTATAACTAGAACAGGTAGAGGAGAAGTACAAAAAGCATTTGTAACTGGTATTTTTGTATTTTGTTTTGTAAAATTAATTTTTCTTGTACCGTTTTCTAAACAAGACAAATAACTTTGTTGAGTAGAATTATATAAAGTTTGATTTTTAGAAGGGGGGATTGTACCTTGAATTAATTTAATTTTTCTAACAAAAGCAAAAGGAAGAGTATATATATCATCTTTTTTAAACACTATATCCCAGTCTGTAATTTGGTTCCATTTTGAAGTTCCATCTGATGCTAATTCATATTTATCATTTAATAATGTATTAATTTTATCCCAATTAGTTACATTAAATAAATTAATATATACATCAAATAATCCAAATGAACCAGACGAAACTATATCGGGAGCAAGTAAATATGGCTCTAATAAATTAAAAGTACCAACACAACATAAACTGTTTACTTGTCCCGAAGTAAACCACACACTCGCGGGACCATTTGCATCCTGTATTGTTAAGAATGAATTGACTAATACTTCATTTAAACTACTATCGCAAGTATCGGGTTGACTTTTTACAATAACCCCCGGCGATGCTTTTACAGGTACAGCCATGGTCAATATTAAATATGTTTTTAAATGACCAAAATTCATAAATCGAAAAGGGTCGCAATAATTGTTGGGAAATAGTTGGTCAGAGGGATCTAAAACAACACCAATACCATTTAAATTTCTAGGAATTTTAATAAAGTTTCTACCGTATCCAAATGGAATATTAATTGGTCCAATTGTGCCATTAGGTCCAATAATTGCTTTTGAATTACTACCACCATCAACCCATGAACCACTAATATCTGAAATTATAAATGTATTCTCAGTAGCTCTTTGTTCAAAATTGCCTGAATTATATTCAAAATTTCCTCCTCCCCAGAATTCAGAAACAATATTATTTCCCATGTTTATTTTTCCCAAACCATCTTTATTATTTGGAGGTTTACATAATAGACCTTTATCATTACAATCTTCGCATAAAATACTTCCTCTCGCTAAACTTTTTTGTAATTTATAACTAATCATACTTTTAATCTTTCCGTTTTTATAAAATTTTACACCTCCTTTCGTACAATTATATTTCTTAGATTCTTGAAATTTCTGTTTTTCTGCATTATAAATAGTAGCATCTCGTTTATTTCGTATTCGTTCACTTGCTGTTAATCTAGGTTTATTATTACTAAATGGATTCATTGTTTTTAATGGTAGACCTTCATATTTAGACATAACTTATATTAAAAAGATAATATAAATTATTAAATTATCCTAAGTTAACAGGATTTTCTTTAGTAAAATTTATTTTTTTTGTTCCATCTTCTAAACAATACATATATGTATTTCTCTTGTTATTTGATTGAGTTAGGTTACTTTTACAGTCCCCGATTATAAAATTTACATCATTAAAAAATCCTTCAGGAGTTAGTGAACCAGCTACATTAGAAAGTGTTCCACCAGCTACACCGGTATCCTTATAGGTAACTAAAGCCCAAGGACTAAATGAATCCCATGAATAAGGTCCAGCAAATTTACCAATTGGGTCTGTACGCCAATTAGGACCTCTATAGCTAGGCTTAAATTTAATAAATTTATTTAATAATTCTTCATCACCTATTTTTGTTACTTCAATGTGAATATCCATCCAAGGAATACCATTATTATAAATAACATCTGGTAGTGGATTTAAACAACAAATTTTTTTTATTACCCCATAAAAAACACTTTCAATATTATTAAAACTACCAGTAGCTAACCCGGGTACAACTACAATAGATGCAAATTTACCAATAAAATTATTATATGATGGGTCGTTACAACTATCCGCCGCTTCAAAAGGAAATGGATTTGAAGTGCTTAATAAATTTTGCGATAAATCAATTGTACCGCGTAAAATTATTTCTGATTTTAAGCTTACAAATTTTCTAAATTTTCCAAATCCACAACTATTATCAGGAAATAAAAGGTTTGAAGGGTCAATTATAACTCCGCTTCCATCTAAATTTCTGGGTATTTTTATTAAATTATTAGTGTATCCATATAAACAAGTTAAATTTCCAGAAGGACCACATACTGTTATATTTGCCTTAGATGGTTCATTGATTCCTCCCCAACTTCCACTCACGTCTGATTGGATAATTGGCACGAGTTGTTTTTGATTAATGTCTATTTCAAATTGCCCTCCATTATAATTCGCTTCTGGTACTATAACACCTCCTCCTATAAATTGAGAAAATGCGTTGTTGTGCATAGCTACTTTATTTTTGCTATTAACATATATATCACCACATGTATCAGTCGGTTTGTCACAATTATTACATAAAATATTACCTCTAGCTAAGTCATTCGCATATTCATAGCTAATATTACTTCTTACTTTACCATTTCGATAAAATCTTAAATTTTGTTGTTTTTTACAAGTTTTTCTAGTTTGAAATTGTTTTTTGGCAGCAGAAAATATATGTTTATCTTTTTTATTTTTAGTTACATCACTGGAATATAAATGTGTTATGGTATTTTTAAAAGGGTTCATATAATAATTAATTAGAATATAAATAATTTATCCATACAAACAAACAAAAGTTAATGATAATGACATATCCATATTATTTAAATTAATTACTCTTCCAAATTCATCTATTACCTGTATTTTTAATTTTTCGATATCGACTGGACCAAAATAATTACGCACATAGTCCCCTGGATTAAATTGGTCTGCTAAAGACGTTCCTTCGGTTAAAGTTGTTAACAAAGGTGCTAATGAAACGCGAGCTAAAATGTTATCTCTACCTAATGAGGTATTATAGATTGGTTCTACTAAATTAGCATAATTTTTATTAAAATCATCAACCACTACATAAACATATTTAATTCCCCAACTATCATAAACTCCCTCTGAAGCGTAAGCGGTAGAAGCTTTATATTCTGCCATACGAAATCCCAATATCCAACCGAAATTTTGTGCTATTCCACCATAAGGATTAGTTGAATCAATTTCAGGAGGATTTAAATTATTTTGCGAAGCATCTGTTATATTGTATTTACCGCGTCCCCTATTAAAAGCTAATTGAAGAAATGCTGACGGGAGAGTTGTTGTTGTAGGTAGAGCAAATACAGTTCGGAAAGACCTTCTATCAATAGTACATTGCGGACATTCTTCGGCTGGTTTGGCAGTTGCCTTTTGGATTTGTGAATTTATCATATCTTGCATAGTCTCACGCTGGTAAGAACCATCTGGTATAGATATAAAATACCAATTTAAAACCAAAGTTGTTCCTTTTTGCCATCCTAACCAAAAAAAGTTATTTCCAAGAGATTTTGAAATTTGAAAATAAGTATTTGGAAATTCAAAACCAGATAATTCCATTGAAACTACATCTTTTATTTTAGTAGGCAAAGTAGTAAGAAAGTCAGTAGATAGCGTTCCATAATAATCATCTCTAAACTTAGAATTCATAGCAATTACTTTTTTGTAAACTGGCTTGGGATTACCATTAAAATCTTGTGGGTCATTTCCTCCAAACTTAAAATGATTTTTATAATCCCTTCTTTGTATCATGTGTCCATCTACATCGTTAACATTAGTTTTTTTTAGTTGTGTTAAACTTTTCTTATGAGCTTTGGCAAGTTTATCTTTTGCCTTAGAAAGAAAAGTTATAATTTGTTGTTTTTTATCAATGTCAATACTTCCATCAGTTGAAATTTTTTGAACCAATGCCATATCTGAATTCACAATATTTTCAAGTGTATATGGTGGAGTTAAATTAAACATATCTTCTAATTCTGGAATCGTATAATCATTAATTTCTAATTTCCAATAGTCGGACATTCTATATATAAAGTGTGCAAAATATTTAAACTTAATTTATTTTAAACATTCATTTAATCTCTCCATAGCCAAAAATTGTATACCAATCGTTGGAAATAATTTAATATAAGTCGCTGGTAAACCGCGATATAATCCCAATATTCCTTCTGTTTTCACTATTTTTCTCACACAATCTATAATCCCACCATATTTCGGTACTGTCGGATCGAAATTTTGTAATTGTAATCTCCGTCTAATTAAATCACTTGGATAAGTTATACTAACAGCCGTTGTACCAGCCATTCCTCCTCCAATAACCTTCAGTAAATCTTTATTTAAATTTGTATTATTCTCCAAATATTCCCTATAAGAAAAATATGTTGAAAAACTTAAAGCTGTAAAAGGTGCAAATCCTAATATACTCATTCTTAAACCTTTAAACATATCTCTTATAGGTATAGAACGACAAGCATGTAAAAATCCGTTGTAATGAGAATTACAAGTTTGAAGAGTTAATCTTGATCTTATTGTCTCTAAAGGGTAAGTAAGAGTTATTGATACACTTCCTCCTAAACTACCTGCTAATAAATTCTTTATTTGTTTATTTTCAATACCATACAATACATGTTCCTTGGAAAATTCAAATACTCCATAATTTATAGCTGTCTGTGGAAATACCCTTATACAATTTGTGCCATTTCCTTTCCAAAGATATCTTAATCCTTCTTTTTTTAATACATCGCGTATAGTAGAATTAGGTATAAAAGCATTTTGTCTTTGAATTTTATATAGTTCTAATGGAGCGGTTAAGGTTCTTGAAATAACTCCAGATAATCCACCAATTAACATATCAATTAACATTTAATATTATCTCTTGTTTTGTCTTTATAATGCTTATAAAGATAAATTGAAAATAATAAAGACTAATTTATCAAGGTAAATATGGATAAAAACGAAAGGTTTTGGATAGGAACAACCCGATTTACAAATTATACCTATAAAGAAAATCAAGATTGGAGAGAACGATTTAAATGGAAAGGATGTATCTATGGTTTAAATAAAAAAATGCCATTAACTGTTCCACATTTAGGTTTAGTTTTCGTATTAGAAATGAATAATGATCAAAATAAAATAATGGGAATTGGTTTGATAAGGAATTATATAAATCCAAAATACAAAATGTGTATTTATAAATCAGATACAAATTACAATAGGTATATTTACAATAGCGCATTTCGAAAAGATAGAAAAGAAATAAATGAAAAATTTTTAGAAGCACTAGAGTTAATTTTATTTAAAGGTTATGGTCATTATAAAAGAGGACAAGGAATTTCAGTCATTCCCTGGAAACGATTTGGTAAGAATGGTACCCAGATGTATTGGTTATTTCAACGTTTATTTGAATAAATTACGCCAGTATAATCGTATCTGGAACAGCTGTAAATACTCCTTCCATATCACAAATATCTTTGTATTTTCTACTCAAAGTTCTAAAATTTTGATCTATCATCCCCACACTTTGACTATAAATTGTACTGATTCTTGCTAAGTTTTTATTAGCATAAATCCTTACCTTATGACAGCGTTCTAAATTTTTTTGACAAGTTTTGTATAGGCTTTCAATGAATTTTTTACGATTTGATGCGATAATATCTTTTGGAGTCAAAATCAACTGTTGAATATCATTTAAATTTTCTAGAAAGACAGTGTTAAGAAGTTCGTATACTTGCAACTGTGCCATCTTTTTCTCACGCTTTTTATCTTGCTGCTGTAGTTTTGTCATCAAAACGTCTTCTGATATTTCCTTACAAAGATATTTAATTCTCAAATTCTTATTATCAGCGGCGTTTTGACAATCACGACGAAGCCTATCAAGTTCCCAATGCTGAAAATGAGCACATCCACTATGAAGTCTCATTATTGCTTGTGTAACAGCACTTGATTTATAAGGATCTCCGGTAACTATTCTATTAAGCTGTCGGCGGAAATTCCAAGCTCCAGGTAAACCACCGCAAACCTGAGCACCCGGAGTTTGTACAGGAGCAGCACCTCCACCTTCTCTTTGCCATTGATAAAAGTGAGGATTATGAATTACTCCATTAACTCTCATGCCAGTCCTCCAACTAAAAGCAATATGACACTGTGTACACCACATTTGGTCGCAACCTTGAATCTTAAAGATAGGCGTAGCACAAGAAGGACAAGGCTTGGTTTCCTTTTTAATCATATTGGCACTCTCCACATTGTTTGGATCGCAAACATGCCCGCAATTCTTATCTTTACCTAGCACTTCGAAACAATGAGAACAGGTAAAGGTAGCACACAAACCACATTTCCACTGACTAGACAGGAATCCACGACAACCTTCTACACCACATTTCCTTTTAAATTCACGTTTCTTTTCTTCAGCACCAGTTTCACCTCTTTCGTATCGCTTGATGTTATGTTTTGTAGTATTAATTTTGCGCTTTAATTTTTCTAATTGCTCCCTTAGCTTATCATACTCTACCTGGTCTTCATTAATTTCTTTTTTCATAGTACCAATCTTCATATAATTTTCAACCGCTGGCATAGTCTCTGGCATACGAGCTTTCTCTTGATCCAACAACATCTTTGCTCTATGCTTTTTATATTCACCATTAACGAATGATTTCAAAAGATTTTTAATAAGGAACTCCCTATCCCACGTACACTTACAGTTGTGTCCCATACAATGCGCCTGCTGCGTTGTATTTAGAAGATACCGACGCACACAAGCGCGGCAAACTTCTAAATGACATTGTGGACATGAAACTCTAGCTCTTACGGAAGGAGTAAAACTTTCTAGACATACGGGGCAATCTGCCGCTTGTTTTTGTTCAGAATGACTCATTATGATTGTTTTAGATAATATTAATATTAATCTTATTTTCCAATTCAATTTTAGTAATTATTTTGCCATTATAATATATATATGGCAAGTCAATCATCATCAAACGTTAACCATACTCCAATAGTAGAAGTATATTGTACGGAGCAAATGTTACAACTTTTAGGTTGGACACCAGACCATTTAAATTCAATAAGAAATATTGTTCCTGCTGGTTGGGACAGCAGAAGTCCAGGTGATGGAAATCCATTTTGTAGATATTATGGTTCTTTAATGGATGGGCGCGGGGTATTAAGAAGTGTTGCTCAAGGTGCATTAACGGCATTTTGCCGATTTGGATTACCAGAGTCTTATGTTCGTTCGCAATTACAGGGTAGCGTTTATGCTGATGATGCGGATGAAGACACCATGCCTACAAATGTCATTTTAATTCAGAGAGATATAAATGTATCAACAGGACAAGTCGGACCAATAAGAGGTTTATCACTTCTACGAGTGACATCTAGAGATGATGCAGCAGTAGGACATTATGGCTCAGGAAGAAAAATTACATCTGAGACGTTAGAGGGACTGTCTCAACAGCAATTAGCAGCAAAAAGACCAACAATAGAACTAGAAGTCTTGGTGTTAGGAAATGCCGAGCCTCCAAGTGTAGTAACAAGAAATCACCGCGTATTTCCAAATGGTGGTCTTACTATCAGGGCAATACAGACTGTAGGTGTATTTTTACCAAGAGGCATTGGGCTTCATGGATTAGATACAGTTATTTCATTATACTATAAATACGGATGGCGATTTGTGAATGGTTGTGGAGATGCATACACTGAATCAGCTCAAATTCCAGCAGCAGTTACAGCGTTATATAAGTTTCATAAAGAGGTAGGTAGTGCGGATCTTACGGAGCATGGCGATAAAACATTACAAGGATTATTAAGACCTTTTAATTCTTATTCCCATCATTTTTATAGCGAATTACATCAAGGAAAAGAAGGAGGTGAAGATGATGAGATGTATGGTCAGAAGGAAGTAGCTAAAGAAGCTCTTGAAGGTGCTCAAGACAACGGATTTAGAATGTTATTATGTCAGCGATTAAATATTATGTTTTACATTGTAACTGGTCAGCAACTACCATTAAATGCCAACGGCCAACCAGCAATGCCCAGTGTTAATCGGGAGACCCGTGGAGGAAGAAGAAGAAGAAAAAAACGAACTAAGAAAAGAGCACTAAAAAAAAAGCACCGTAGAACTCGTCACAAAAAGAAACGTAAAACACGACGACGCAGAAAAAGACGAGGTGGAAAAAAAAGATTGTCACGAAAACAATGCCATTCACTTAAACAAAAACATACTAAAATGGCACACCAATTACACAGAGCAGGACAAGCTATAAGAGTCCAATGTGGTATGCACGGTGGAGACCACGGCGGCGACCCGTTGAGCGGTGGCGGAAAACTCATGCCAACCAAAATTGAGTGTTCGATATTCGGAGAAGCCGATTCTTGTAAAAATGTAGCTTATAAATATCAAAAAGGAGGAGATAAATCTTGTGTAGGAGCAAAAGATGGTATATCAGGATGTAGAACATGTTGTGGAACAGATGCTGGTTCTTGTATTGACCAGTGTATGAAATAATTTTATTGGTTATTAAATATTAAATTAAAAACTTATTATTTAATATATGTCCGACGGACCAGATTTTAATATTGAAAACTATTCATTAGAAGATTTAATAGAACTAGTAGGAGCAGCATCTGCTCAAACAAAAGACAGTATACAAGCAGCAATAAATAATGCTGTTACACAATTTGAAGCATTAAAAAATGCTCCGGCAGTTACATTTTTTAAAGAAGCTGGTGAAAAACTGATAAATAATTTTGATAAATTACAACCACTTATTGATAGTTTAGACCAACGTCAAGTACCGGAACCTAGTGAAAACTTATTTCAAAACGAATACTATGATAAAGGTGATATATCAACATCTTTGGCTGAACAATTACCAAATAGAAGAGATAATATTTCTGTTGTTGAACCAACTACACATATGACACAAGGACAACAACGATTATTAATTCCTAATGCTCACAATGTAGAAATAACACAGGGTAATATGAATCCTACATTAAGAAACACATATCAAAATCTTATTAATGTAGATAGTCAATACAGGGAGATTAAAAGTGATAATATTACTTGTAATGGTGCTCCAAAGGATGGTTCTAACAATTATGTAGATTCAAGTACTGATTTTACTTTTGATTTAAGTGAACCAATGAATAATGTTATATCTATAGCCGTTGGTGGTATTGAAATTCCCAGAACTTGGTATCCTATTAATGAACAATTTGGCACAAATAGTTTTGAATTAAATGGAAATCTAGTAACTATTCCTGAAGGTTTTTATGATGATAAACAAACATTGATTAATGCTATTAATTCTAGAATGGCTGGAGTAGCTACAATTGACATATGTAGTAATACATTAAAAACTACAATTGATGGGAGTGGTGTAGATATAAGTTTAAATTTTTTACCAGATGGTTCTGGTTGTAATACAGAAAATTCAGGTCCAAAAATTAATTATAATTTAGGTTGGTTATTAGGGTTTAGACAACCAAGATATCCTATGGTAGGAAACGAATCTACTTCTTACCAAAGTGAGGCTTGTTTAGATTTATTTGGAACTAGATACCTTATATTAAAGGTCAATGATTTTCAGTCAAATAGAATAACCGGTAGTATGGTTTCACTTACAGATAATCAAAATAAATTTAAAACCCCAAGCTACTACCAAAGAACAAGGTCATCCTTTCCTATTTGTACAGACCCATCTGGCGGAAGTGTATTCACAAATAACGGTAATGTAAAATTAACTAATAGGTCATGTAGACGTGGTACGCAAAATCCAAATCCAATTGTTGATGGGAGCAATAATTTAACCAGCGCACAGAAATATACAGCACAACAAATAACAATTGCTCAAAGAAATATTTCTCAGTCTCGTTATTTTGCTCCTACGGATACAGATGTTTTGCTACGTTTCCCAGTAGAAAGAGAAGATATAGATAGGTCAATTCCAATGATATATGAAAACGATGGCGTTCAAAAACGTACTTATTTTGGTCCAACAACATTAAAAAGATTGAGAGTTCAATTATTAAATGATAGGGGATATCCAGTTAATTTATGCGGAATGAATTTTTCTTTTTCATTATTAGTTGACCAATTATACCAATATTAAAGAATAATACAACAAGGAACAAAACAATCTCGTTCTTCTTTTTCTTGTAATTTACTATGTGTAATCATACCTTTACGAATACCTTGATGTTCAGTGGCTGATTCTAAGTCTATAGACGAAGCAATATGTTTTATTATTTTTTTATAGGATTCATGGACATTAATATCTTTTTTCGCACTAGTTTCAAAATATAACATATTGTTTTCTTTGGCAAAATTCTCCGCATCTTCCCTTGAAACAACTCTTTTATCTCTATCACATTTATTACCTATTAAAAATAAACATGGAATATGGTCACATGTTCCTTTACCTAACACTTGGTTTAACCAATAATTACATTTTTTAAATGATGATTCTCTGCCTACATCAAATACCAAAACAGCACCAGCCACACCACGATAATATGTAGTGATAATAGAAGAAAAACATTCTTGCCCTGCGGTATCCCATATGTGAGTTTTTATGCGTTTTTCATCAATATCTAGGGTAAGTGATGAGAAATCTACTCCTATGGTGGCGTCATAATGAAAATCAAATCTATTTCGTGCTAGTCTATTTGCTATTGCGGTTTTCCCGACATTGGTATCACCAACAAATATCATTTTAAATAAATAATCATACGACATCTTATACTATGACAATAAAATATATCAATAATATAAGATGGCAAGAATTATTGACGATTTTGGTTACAGAATAAAAATTCCAGATGAAGAATTTTTAGCTTTAACTCTAGTAGATAATGGTATAAATCCACATAAAACAATGAAAAAAAGGTCTCTTCATAAGAAAGTAATTGATGAATATAAAAGAAGATTAGTGATAAATATAGCTGGTTTTGCCAAAAAATCAACCAAAAACAAAAAATTTATTGAGAAAAAATTAAAAATCAAAAGAAAAACAAACAAAAAATCAACCAAAAACTCAATAACACACCAACTTAGTAAAAAAAATTGGAAAAAATTAGATAATGTCAATAAACTTATACTACAACATAGTAGAACTAAAAAAAATATTATTCCTAAATCTAGAAGAACTAGAAAAAAACGCAAGTGAGTTTATCTAAATAAAAATTTATCAACGGTAGTTTTAACGCAAAACATTCTATGTAATATAACAGCTGCTAAAAAACAAAAGTATAAAATAATCCAATAGTTATATTTTTCAAGAATAACCCACAGTACATAAGCTAATAGAAAGGTCAATAACACATCTGCTACAGCTATATTAGCAATTCTAAAACTATGAATTCCTTTTCCGGGTTTGCCTAATGCATTTTTATATCTGCATAAACCAAACATATTCTATATTAATAATAGTTAATATAATAGCGAAAAATGCTTTAAGATAACCCTATTTCTAAAACTAATATGACCAGTTGTAATACTATGTGGAGTGTAGCTCAAAATAATCAAATAATAAGTATGAAAATGTGTGTCGAAACAGTATTAACAATTATGCCTCTGATTAATATAACGAATTTAACGATACCTTCTCTCCAGAATGCAACATTAAACTCCACAAAAAATGTTAGTTTTAAATCAAATATCTTAAACCACACCAATATTACCCAGCATGTTCCTATAGTCAACGCAACCAATACCTCAAATACTAATAATACAGTTAATACAGTAACTTATACTCCATCTCCACAGCCAAATATTACCATTGAAACAATAGATACCAGATTTCCATCATTTTACACACCATCACCCAGTAGAATTTCAACATATATTAGAGGTAAAAGCTCACCTAGTCCTACTATTATACTAAATAATATGACAAATTATACAAATAATAGCACTATACCAAATATATTAGATACCGAAACTAATACAGTACTTGCTGTTATAGCAATTGTCAGTAGTATTATATTAACTTTTGGTTTGTTACTTTGCTTAATCAAGCGGAGAAACAAAACGAATAAGATTCAAGATTGTACTACATTAACAAGCCACTATAAATATAAAAAACCAAAACCTTTAAAAAGAATAAATATAAATAAAAATAATTTTAATCGTCCCAAAGATTACATTCTAGAAACAATGAGTAACGCTTCAACACCTAAAACCAACCCTAATGCGCCTAAGGAAGCGCCACAGGATCCCGACAACGATGGCAAGACAACATTGGAATAATATAGTGGTATCGAAAACCGAATACATCTATATCATTAGGCAAATCTATAATTAATCCTTTGATTTTTCTGGTACATCTATAACAAACATATTTAGTATCGCGCAATGGATAAACATAGTCTATTTTTATCCGTTTCCCCGTTATTTCTCGTTGTCGTAATTTATTAATCATTAATATATTACGATAAATTAAGATTTTATCTTCTTTTTCGTCTCTTTCTTGTTTTTTTTCGTTCTCGTTTCATACATTTTTTATATTTTTTCCCTAGAGAAGTATATCGTTTCCCGCATTTTTTCATTCTTTTTAAAGTTGATTTCCTTTTTGGTCTATATTTAGCCCCATCGCCTAAAACGTGTATACAATGCTTCCACTCGGGACAACCAATACCGACGCAACAAATACGTTTTTTTCTTCTTTTCGTCTTTCTTCCGCCTCGCATAACTGCCATTGACCATCCACCCAAGCCTTTTATGTTTTTTAATAAATCCCCCACATCTTCATCATCAATGCCTTTTTTTAAATATTCTCCCGGTCCATATCTATAAATACTACCAAGTAGTACATTTATCATCTTTACTAGTCCTTTTGTTCCAGGTTTTTTTAAGTACAATTCTTCATCATCCCCCAGCCATCCGAATTTATCATAATATCCACCAGTTGCATCTATTAATTTACCACTTCCAGCCGCGTTTATCTTTCTACCACAAATTAGCGTATAAGCTAAAAGTAAAATTGTTCCCAAATGTTGTTTACTTATTGGAGTGATTAAATGTGATCCTCCACAGCTCCAACACCCCACCAGGAGATGATCAACTGTGCTTGTTATAATCCCATTCCTATCCTTATGTATGCTAAATATAATCTCCACTGCTCTACCAGGAGTATAGTTGGCTATAGGGTTCCATTGACTCGCTCTGCTTGGATGGACAGCCGCTTCATAGTGAATGTCCTCCTTCTCCTCGTCCGTTAAATTTTCGCGGCCGTCGATGAGAGAGACTGTTTTGATTTTGACTTTATTTTTCAAATCTTGTTCAGATGCGGCATTATTATATTCTGGTTTTATTCCTTTACAAACGTTGGCGCTCTCAATGATTGGATATCCCCGTGGATCTACTATATCAATATAAAATCGCAATTCGTTATCTTCTTTTTTGTATTCATAATTTAATTTTATTCTACATTTTGCCGCATCGAGTAAATCAGTTTGTAGTTTTCGTTTAACTCTTTTTGAACGGTTTACAAATTCTGCTGCCCAAGGTGGAAATCTTTTTCGCATTCTTTGTTGCGACATTATAGTTTATATATATATATATATATATGTATATATGAAATTATTAGACGATTGGTATGAAATGAGAAAAGACGGTATATTTAAACTTAAAAAAGACCTAAATAATCGTTGGTTTCAAGCTATTTTACTTATGATGATGAGTTTAGTCGGATTATTATTTTCAAGTAATAATAGGTATATGCGACTTGCCGGTTCAGCTATTCTTATTTACTGGTTTACTACTTATATAGCCACTAGATTCCTAGCTATTGTATGGGCATCACTAATTATAGGACTTTTTCATGTTCATTTAGCCAGAGAAATTAAAAAAGGTGTCAATGAAAAATCCGCTCAATAATTAAACCCTAACAGCTTAAAAATATCACGAACCATTGTTTCTTGCTCTAGTATACATTGCGTCATATCTTTCTCGAATTTCTGTATTTTTGACCTAATTTTATTCCAATATCGTTTGACCATTGGAATAGTATTCTTAATTTTCTCATATACTTCTTTATTACTTAAGTCTATGGAGTCGGTATTTAATATTAATTTGAATATACGCACAGCAAAATCAATGTTTTCCATATTCTTTAAACAATTATGAACAAAAATGACAGGTTTTCCATTAATAACTTCCAAAGCCAAGTCATCTCTATTACATATTCCGGACTTTAACGACAAAAATAATCCACATTGTATGTCATTATTGATTTCCATATCACGATAAAACTTCTCAATCTCTGGTTTTGTGACATTTTTCTTGTAATTTTTCGTCTCAATAAGCATAGTAAAATCATTTTCTTTCATAATAAAGTCTCCACGACCCGGTTGTTTATGTGTATCTTCGATTTCCGCAGTTGGAAAACGTCTATTTAACTCATGTTGAGTAAATTCTTCTCCCGCCTGTCCCTTAATCGTAGAATGTTTGGTAGTTAAAATACATGCCGCAGTTCTTTCCCGTTCTTTTTCTAGTTTTTCTTCATATTCCTTTCTAATTCGCTCATTTTTTGCCTCCCATAGTTGTTCTTTGGAGAGAATCTTACTATAAAATTCGTCATTTATGGTTTTATATAACCTAGTTTTCTCGTTTTCTTGTAAAGAGATTTTATTTTGTAATCTCTCCATTTTATCATTTAAACAAGCTATTTCTGACAAGTATTTACTCTCAGTTCTATTTCTAACCCCTTCTACTATAGAATTGAGTTCTTCTTTCTGTGATTTGATTAATTTTTGTCTTTTAACATGCTCTAAATGAAGTTTTTCTTCCAAAGCGAGTATTATTTCGTGTTTTTCTTGTTGAATTTGCTCTATTCTTTCCTCCCATTGACTATTGTCCCAACTTTGTAATTGATGATTTCCTGATGTTAAAAATTTAATACCCAATGCTACGGCTTTCATCTTTTCAGACTGACTTAGCTTTAAAAATTTTAAAGTATCTGGAGTATTTGGTAATGAAAAATCAATTAAAACTTGTTCTGATGTCATATAGTATATGTATTTTTGTTGAAAAGTTTTTATATAGATTGTGTAATAAGGATAAAATGAATTATTTTTTTGCGGGAAAGAATATAATGGAAATGTTGAGGACGAAAGAAAAGGAGAGGGCGGACCTAATATTAGAACCCATGCAGGTTATGATTCAATTGGCTTTACTGGCACATAGTCCAATTGGAACTAAAATAAGTGTAAATAGTAATATTTTAACTATTCAACCACCTACCTACTTACAAGGAGTCACTAGATGGTGGAATAATGACAATAAAGATGACCTTTATTATTTATTTCATGCGATTAGACGATATTACAAATGGTATAAAAGTCAAAATGACGAAGCATATCAATATATTCTACAGTGGGCAGTAAAAGGATTAGATAAACTATCAGAGACTTATAACAAAGCAGATAAAAATAATATCCGTCATACTTTAGCACTTTATAGAAATGTGCTAGACTTAAAAGCAGATGAAATATTTAAAGATGACACTGAAGGTACCGTATCAATAGATACTGTATTTAAAGGTATTATTGAAATTTATGACGATAGGCTATTGTATATTATCCATAACACTCTTTTATTGATGGAGGAGGAAAGTAATACAGATTTTAAACAAAAATTGTTGGATGGTTTAGTATTAATGTTAGAGCCGATGAATGTTAAAATCCGGAAATGGATTATGGAACATATGGCGTGCTAATCCCAGTGCAAAGCATTCGCACGACCACACAGCATTCTTAAGAATTGATATTTTATAGTATTATAAAGAAGAGTATAGGTTTGATATAGTGTAACCGTAGGTTGGTTATTATGACGGAATTGTGTATTCATAACATAATGACCAAACCATCCCCCAAGAAATCCAGATACTAATTCTAATCCAACAGCAATATACCAAGGGGCTTTTCCCCACCCCATTCCGTACCAACGCAATTGAAACGAATTGAGAATAGAGCCGTACAATCCATTATAGAAAATACGTACGGAAAATCCAGCTAAGCAGGAAACAATGAAAACAAGAATGAAAACTTGCTCAAAAGTAAGTGGTACTATATATTTCTTTTCAAGACGATTTCTATGTTCTATAACATAGTTTTTAATAGAAGTAGCAATCATGTAGTTAGCAAGTGAAGGCATTATGTATTGAAATTCCTTACAATATATTAATGAATTTCAATTTATATTACTTTTAGTACTATTTATAGACTAGTTATAGGCTACAATATAAGCATTTAGAGTGAAAGCTAAACATAACCAAGCTAAATATGGAATTAGTAAGTAAGCAGCAAT
>WLWE01000248.1_pt1 | contig 49619 bp, 41 predicted proteins | sample 6718301 | NCBI WGS metagenome assembly WLWE01 (sample SAMN12718691, study PRJNA515312) | sponge metagenome | isolation source: marine sponge | host: Mycale hentscheli | place: New Zealand: South Island, Marlborough, Capsize Point | collected 2003-05-01
GCAAAGCGATTCCTACAAAGAACAAGTACTCCCCAACGCTGTTCGCAAGCGCATCATTGTGGAAGCAGCCGAAACTTTTGGCTGGCATCGTTTCATTGGTCTCGACGGAGACAGCATCACGATGAATCGCTTCGGCGCGTCCGCTCCCGGCGGTACCTGCATGGAGAAGTTCGGTTTCACCGTAGAGAATGTCGTCAACAAGGCAAAAGCTCTTCTGAACTGAATCCCAACAGACAGCAAAAAGATTCGCCCAAAGCCTGCAATCATTTTGCAGGCTTTTTTATGTGAATTTATCAGCACAAGTAAGTTCTATAAACAACAACCCTTTACCTGTCGATAAAAACATAAAATCAACCACCAGAGAGGCGAAGCCATCGCAGCCATGGCTTCACCAAAGCAAACAAAGAGCAGCAAGCAAATGATCCTTAGCCTTCTGGGCATCAACAGGAACAAGGGCCACGCGAAACGAACGAATGCACTGGCCCTGATTGATTATCTGTGCTTCATCTTCGTATGCGCAGGCGCTGGTTACCTGGCAACCATGCAAGGCTTTGATTCACTACCACTCAATGCAGACTCGCTAGCACCATTTGAAGAAGCCAAGAGCCTAATCAACAATCCAGACACACATCTCTTTAACATCCATGTTTCAAGAATACCAAGTATATTCCCAGACCTAACGCTTAACACTCTTCTACAACTAATCAATCCAAAAGCAGGTTTCCTAGAAATCTTCAGCCTCTATTCTTGGTGCACATCCTTTGCATTCCTATTGCTGGCGACACTCCTGATCCAAGAAATAAATTCAAAACCACAAGCATTCACGGCGACTGCAATCAAGACAAGCCTAGTCACCATAAGCCTGCTAAATATCAGCCATCAATTCAACATTGCCTACGCCCACATCCTCACCCCTGTTCATCACGGCGGGAACGCACTCAACACACTTCTGCTCTTAACACTTTCACTGAGACTGCTCAAAACCCGAAAGCAGACCGGAATAAGGATCTTATTTTTAAGCATTATATTCTTGGCAGCAATGTCAAACAAACTATCAGTCTTTACCGCAATATTACCAGCCACAATTATCTTCATCATCCACCTGAAAGGCCGATGGCGCAATCAATACCTGATCCAGCTGGTGATGACCACAGCTGCAGGATTGCTTGCAGGAAGCCTCTTAAACGAACAATGTGCAACCGCAAAGATTGATCTTTCTCAAACACTCATTGCCTTTAAGCAGTACTTCCAACTGAGCTGGATCACCTTGGCCAGCACGCTCATTTCAGTGTCCTCGCTCTATTACGTAATCAAGAGAAAGTCAGACCTGCCAAAACAGACAAGTGCTGGCCTTACTGCAATCTCACTGAGCAGTCTGTCCTATTTTTTCTATCTGCCAGTCCTAACAGGACGCGGCGAAGCACCTCTTAGATATATATGCATTGCCTATGTTCTATTCGTTGTATTTTTAGTGGCGTATATCAATAGGATCAACTCAAGGAAGCAAGCAGCCGCACTGATTACTCTCGCAATAACCACTATTCTTTCTTTCCAATCACCAGTTAGTCCACTGCTAAATTTAACAACCCATAGCTCTTTAAAACAAACCCTTCTAAACCGAGGAGAAAGCATAGACCCCTACAAACATGATGTGGCAGACTTCATTCACAAAATGGGGTATTCCTCTTACCTTGGACTTAGCGAATATTGGATGACAGGAACGACATTAGTTTCTAATTCTAAGGTAGAGATTGTGCCAATACTACAAAATGGGAAACCAGATTTCTGGGGCGCAACACCACAGGACATACGGCAACAAATTCAATCACTGGACAAAAGCAATGCCTATGTAGTCTCAGACAACGATGCTTTCTTGGAAAAGCTTGAAGAACCATACGGAACACCAAAGATCATATGGAATTACAACAGCGAAACTCGACAATTCACACAAAACAATATCGACACAAGCAATCGACTGCTTATTTACAACAACTCTAAGATTTACAATAAAATCAGCAAAAAAGCCAAGCACTTCAGACGACAATGCAATAAATCGCTCCCAAACTACAGAAAAAGATAAAGTAGAAGAAAAGTGAGAAGCACAAAGAGTAAATAAACACGGCAATACCTTATTAGCAGCTTGACCCAAACAGATAACAAGACCGAAAGGCTGTTAAATCAAAGGCTTATCGCTCCGAACCAACCCGAAAACAAAGAATGTCGCAATAGCCACCTTGCTCATTTCAGGATACAAGAACAAAAATCTCATCAAATCATTGATACAAGTAAAAGGCTTGGGAAAGAGCTCATGCCATACCGAAGCAGGCCAACACTTCATCCCAGTGAGGACTCTCAGGAAAATTTCCTGACTTCCACCTATCAATAAAAGTCAGTTCTCATTGCAACAACACTCTCTTGCAGAAGCCAGCATAAAATCTCCAAAGCCAGGACACAAGTCTTATCGAGAATGGATAACGCAAAGCAAGCTAGGAGCCGCATCCAAAATGTTCTAGCCCTGCTCGGCATCAACAAGGCCAGCAGCCAACCGAAGCAAACGAAAGCACTGCAGGCAACAGATTATCTATGCCTAATCCTGGTGTGCCTTGGCGCTGGCTACCTTGCAGCCCTTCAAGGCTTTGATTCGCTTCCCATCAACGCAGATGCTCTTGCACCCTTTGAAGAAGCAAAAAGCTTAATCAGCAATCCAAATACCCATCTCTTCAATATCCACGTTTCAAGAATAGCGAGTATTTTTCCAGATCTGACGATCAATACGCTCCTACAGCTAATCATGCCCAAAGCTGGATTCCTAGAGATCTTCAGCCTTTATGCGTGGTGCACATCCACACTATTCATACTCCTTGCAACACTTCTAACAAATGAGATTAAGCAAGGCAAACAGCTTCTTACAGCAGACTCGATCAAGATAAGCCTGATTACAATTACCCTGCTCAACATAAGCCACCCATTCAATATTGCCTATTCACATTTCATCACTCCCGTCCACCACGGTGGGAACGTACTCAACACCTTACTCATACTGACCCTAGCCATTCGTTCTATTAAAGCATCAAGCAAAACAGGTTCTTATATTCTACTAGGCAGCTTGATAGTGCTCGCTACATTATCGAATAAGATGGCACTTTTTACAGCAGTCGCCCCCTCAGTCTTAATCTTTTTTGCATACCTGAAGGGTAAACAACGAAAAATCCATCTCGCCATCACGCTCCTAGCCTCATTAATAGGAGTTGCCATTGGAAGTCTATTTAATGAGCAATGTGCCAAGCCTGAGTTCAACATTTTAGGCACATTATCGGCCATCCAACAATATTTTCAAATAAGCTGGATCACTCCTGTAAGTGCTTTGCTTGCAACGTTATCCATCCTATATGTGATAAAAACAAGAACATCTGACTCTCGCTTGCCTAAACATACAGCTGCAGGCCTTGTCGCAATCTCGATAAGCAGTCTCTCATACTTTATTTATCTGCCGATGCTTACAAGCAGTGGCGAAGCACCACTCCGATACATTTGCGTTGCATACGCCCTGATAACCGTCTTCTTTGTATTTTATATCAATGCAATGGGCAAAGACAAACGCACAATAGCGCTTATCATAATAATAGTTATCACCCTAATATCTTTTCAACACCCAAGCCGACCCGCAATAAACATCGACAAACATCAATCATTAAAGCAAGAACTTTTTGATAGAAGCGAGCGAATCGAACCATTCAAAAATGACGCCGCAGATTTCATCGATAAGATGGGATACAACTCATACCTAGGGTTAGGGGATTACTGGATGTCAGGAGCCACCCTGGCAAGCAACTCGAAAATACATATCATTCCCATTCACAACACAGGGCTTCCAGACTTCTGGGGAGCAACACCTCAAGACATACGCAGACAGATCAAACCTCTTAACAAAAACAAAACTTACCTTCTCACTGAAGATGATGCATTCAAGGCGAAGTTTGAAGAAAGATACGGAGCTCCCACGCAAACATGGAATTACAATCTTGAAGAGAGAACCTTCACGACAGAGCCGATCCAAACAAACTTGAGACTACAGATCTATGACAACCCTAAAATTTACAACAAAGTTAGAAAGCATTCGAAGAAATTCAAACGCCAATGCAATCCAGAACTACCAAAATACAGGGTGCGGTAAAAGAATATCGAGCATATAGCTTCAGCAAAAAATTCATGCTTCAAACCAAAAGCACAAAAAGCACAGAAAAGGAAGCCTGTAGATACTAGGAAAGACAATAGATTAGATGCCTTCAATGCACAATGAACGAGTCAAGCAATGGATAAGCATAAACATAATAGAGACATTTGAATAGTAAGAAAATCTGGCCCACGAAACGGTACAAGCAACTCTAGGAAAACAAAAGCAATCGATCAAAGTATAAAGTGGTAAAATCCACATAACAGAAAATCAAACCAAGCACCAACAGCCTCAAATGTAGCAAATTCAACAAATTCAAAGCCTAAAGACGTATGCTTTCAATCATCCTTCCTAGCTACAACGAGTCTGCCAATATTGAAAAAATCATCGACGAACTTTTAACTCTGGAGTCAAGCCAGAAAATAGAGATCATTGTTGTTGATGACGATTCCCCTGATGGAACATCAGATCTCGTTAGGGCAAAAGCACAACTAGAACAAAGAATCAAACTCATTAGACGAGTAGGAAGATCAGGTCTAGCAAGTGCAATCAAAGAAGGGTTATTAGATGCAACTGGAGAGTACGCAGTCGTAATGGATAGTGATGGACAACATGAAACACATGCCATCGCAAATGCTCTCAAGTACTTAGAGAATGATGTGGATATTGTCGTAGGAAGTCGCTTCCACGATGGTGCAAATATACAAGGATTGAGCAAAGAACGAACAAAAGGTTCAATTCTGGCCAATCGTGCAGCCAGAATCAGCTTAGCTGGGCAGTATTCCGAGCTTACAGATTACATGAGCGGATTTTTTGCGCTTAAACTAGATTCATCAATGGAGTATATCCGCAAAGTAGATGTTGAAGGTTTCAAGTTTCTCTACGAACTACTTGCAATTAGCAAAGGAGAGTTGAGGAGCAAAGAAATTCCGCTTTCTTTTCAGAAAAGGGACTTTGGAGAATCCAAGCTCGATATTGCTATTTTCTGGGACTTTTTGATCTCTATTTTACATACAATCACGCTGCGAAGCCTTCCAAGAAGAGCCATCAGTTTTGGGCTCGTGGGATGCACAGGAGTAGCCGTTCAGCTGGCGGCCACGTTTCTTTTGATGAAAAGCGGAGGTCAGGAATTCACGGCAGCTCTCCCAGCCGCCGTGACGATCGCCGCCTGCTCTAACTATCTAATCAACAATGCACTGACCTTCAGGTATCGCAGGCTGAAAGGCCGACAACTCATCATTGGTTTAGGAAAATTTCTGATCGTTTCATCACTTCCTATTATTGCCAATATCGGATTAGCAAGTGCTGTCTATCCATATGTATCAAACAATTCAACTCTTGCACAGATAGTTGGAATCCTAGTGGCATTTATTTGGAACTACGCAGCAAGCAGTAAGCTCGTATGGAACACACCATGAGCAAAATCTTTGGCAATGAAGAGATAAATACAGTTGCTTTCTATATAATAACGAGCCTTGCAGGTGGATACGTCTTATCTCACTTCCTGATTCATTCAATTCTCGCCAATTCAGATTCTTATGCACCCATCCAACAAGCGCAAGCACTTATTCAAGGACATGCAACAAACCTTTTAAGTATTCACGTAGCAAGAATACCCAGTCTCTTTCCTGACCTAATTATATTATCAGGTATTAGGTTTTTTTTCCCCTTAAGAGGCGGTCTTGAGTTGCTTAGCGTCTATGCATGGGCATACTCAACATTGTTTCTTTTCTTCTCTGCTTATTTTGTCAAAGAAGCCATAGCTCCTAGAAAAAAGCACTCGCTCGAGCCTCTGAGTCTTAGCTTGATTATTATTAGCCTACTGGCCATAAGCCCAACTGCTCGAGATGCATACGGGCATATGCTGACTCCTGTTCATCATGGCGGGAATATTCTTAACACAATTGCAGCGTTAGTACTAACCCTCAAACTAACAAAGAATCAGGGAAGCAAGGAGTTACTAGCATTATTATGCGGGCTGATCATTGCATCAGTTGCATCAAACAAATTATTCCTATTTACTGCATTAATACCAACCACTTATCTCTTGTTATTACGAAAATTTGATAATAGAATCCTTGGCGTCCTCACCCTAATGACCGTCACTGGTTGGGGCCTTGGGTCTTCATTGAACGCACAATGTGCGCCTGAAATAGAATTAAATATAAGCACAGGCATTGAAGTAATCAAGAAATACTGGTTTAGCTATGGTCCAGTAATATTTGCAAGCCTATTCAGCCTGATCAGCATAGGAATTACTTATCTACTGCCCCTGAGAAGAAGTAAGCCAAACTCAACACTTAGCCCAAATCTAGAAGATGCATTCATGGCATTTTCAATCAGCTGCTTAACATTTTACATCTACATCTTTCTTCTCTCTGGAGGAGGCGAAGTCACTATTCGCTACGCGCTAATATTTTTCAGCAGCATCCCAATCTTCGTCAGTCTACTTTTCCACTCAATCACTCAAAGTCAAAAAAGCTATTGGTTAATCTGTTTAATTGGATTTCTAGGTGCTGGAATCTACCGACCAGGCTATGTAGCCCGAAAAACCAAGAAAATCAAAGAAAAGCCAATCCATGAAATGGTGATATCACGCTACTTGAAGCCGTCAAGCGAGCTTGCTTCAACCATCAAGTTTCTTCAAAGCAAGAAATTAGAATCATCTTTGGGATTTAGCGATTATTGGGGTGCAGGCATGGCACTTGAAGCAAACTCTAAACTTCCCATCTATCCAATTCACTCGTCAGGCGAGCCAGACTATTGGTCATTAAGTCCAGAAACGTTGATTAAAGCAATTAATCCTAGGCAAGAAAGATTTTTTATTATTTCAAGCAATATGAATTTTCTCGAGAACCTCAGGCAAAATATTGGCAACCCTCTAGAACACTGGAGTTTCAATAAAAAGAAAAAAGTATATGAGCCGCTCACGGCTATGAGCCGCGCTAATGCAGATACAACTCACCTTCTCATCTACAAGGACAATGCAACACTTCAAAGAATGGCGGAGCATGCAAGCCTTTTTCAAAGAAATTGCGATACTAGCTCACCATTCCATAGGGTGAGATAAACCGACACCAATACCGACAGATGAAATCTACAGAGAGCACCCCCTCATCGCAACTGAGACGCCATCCCATGAAACAAGCTAGGCTGACCTCTACAATTGGTTTACTGATTAAGACGCTTAAGTGAGGAATCTCGTTACTGGTGGTGCAGGATTCTTAGGATCTCATTTGGTTGACAAGCTGATGCAAGCAGAAGAAGAAGTAATCTGCCTTGATAACTACTTCACCGGGAGAAAGATTAATATTCAGGACTGGATTGGTCATCCAAACTTCGAGCTAATCCGCCATGATGTGACAGAGCCAATCAAGCTCGAAGTTGATCGAATTTGGCATCTTGCTTGTCCAGCTTCTCCCATCCATTACCAATTCAATCCGGTCAAGACAGCAAAGACAAGCTTTTTAGGAACATACAACATGCTGGGCTTGGCTCGGCGCACAAAAGCACGTTTTCTTCTTGCAAGCACAAGTGAGGTCTATGGGGATCCAGAAGTACATCCACAACCAGAGAGCTACCGAGGATCAGTTAACACCATCGGTGTTCGAAGTTGTTATGACGAAGGCAAGCGGATTGCAGAAACCCTATGTATGGATTACAGACGTATGCATGGAACTGAAATACGCATAAGCCGTATCTTCAACACCTATGGCCCAAGAATGTTGCCAGATGATGGGCGTGTTGTTAGCAATTTTATTGTTCAGGCACTACGTGGTCAAGCATTAACAATTTATGGCGATGGTAGACAAACCCGGTCATTTTGCTACGTCGATGATTTAATCGAAGGACTCATCAAACTCATGAATAGCGATTACACAAACCCAGTCAACATTGGCAATCCAGATGAATTCACAATGTTGCAACTTGCCGAGCTAATACGAAATAAAATTAATCCCTCACTTCCCATAATCCATAAAGAGTTGCCTGAGGATGATCCCATGCAACGCCAACCCATTATCACATTAGCGAAAGAACAATTAGACTGGCAACCACAAATTAAACTAGAAAGCGGTTTAGACCATACAATTAATTATTTCAAAGAGAAGCTTCATGACGCATGCTAAGACCATAGCAATCGGAAATAACTATACATGAGGGGGGAGAGATTCTAGCCTGAGCTAGCTTTAAACCCTAGGAATTCGAACTCTAACCTCACTAGAATCAACCAATAAAACCATCAACAATTTATTTCTTTGTCAAAATGCAGCCTACAGCGCGAGAGGTTCCACAACTTCAAACCCATGGCAAAAAAGATTGGTTGAGAATAACCATACAATTATAAGCAAAGACATCTAAACTAAAAGCTAATCAGAAAGAATGAATCGTTGGTGCATGCTAAATTAATTAATCTATATTTTTCCCTCAAAAGCAGTCGTGCTGAATTGATCACAAACAATACAAACGAATCTCCAACAGACCAAGGATCCGATGCCAAACATAAACCCAAACCATCAAAAAGTTTCAGATCGTCTGATGCTAGGGCTCCTAGCAGTTTTTTCTACCCTGATTCTTGTTAGCTCCTTCAACCACTTAGGCCCCTTATACCTCAGTGATGAAGTGCACTATGCCGCAAAAGCTGCCCATCTTGCAGGGCAAGGAAATCTACTTTCAAGTTCATGGCATGCAGGCTATTCACTCTCACTCGTACCAATCTTCAAACTCTTTGGCATACAAAAAGCAACTTGGATTGCCATCACAATATTCAATCTCATTTTACTTCTGGGATCGATAGGCTTCTGGTTTTCAACACTGCGACACTTTGGAATTAACAAAACCAAATCTTTGGTCCTCAGCATATCGTCACTCGTTTGCTTCAGCGTATGGGGATTTACTGCATGGATGTTTGTTAATCCATGGATGCAACTCATCATCGCCATGATGAGTCGATGGCTCTTGATAAAAAACTTTTACCGACAACTCTTTGCGATCACACTCACGTCTGCATTTGCCTATTGGCTCCATCCAACTGGATTATTAATGGCTGCATGTGCATGGCTTATTGTAATTGCTAATCTTGCTAGCAAAAAGCACAAGCTGCGAATAAAGGCACTAGGAGCGACACTCCTTGCGATATTCGTAACTGGATTATTGGTCCTGCTTTATCAAGCCATCCACAGCAAGATCAATATGAGTATGGGGGGTGATGGTGGTCATTATGGACAGCAAATTAGTAGCTACCTATTTGAGTTCCAACATGACACGGCTCAGACAGTCGCCGAAGTAAGTACGGCACTACTCAATGGAATTGCAAACATAAGTATTGCCACATATGGATATGGAATTTTATTTTTTGCAGGATTATCAGAATTTAGGCGTTCAGAAATGACCCAATACAAGAAAAGTCAATTCAAAGTTTTTAGCTTTATCATCGCTTCAACCATAACTCTCCTTTTATTTAGCTCCCTTCTCGCAATTAATGAGGCTGGGCAATATCAACATATGCTGCATCAAAGATACTTTGCACCGATGATCCAAGCACTTTGGATCTTAGGACTTAGTCAATGGCTACATCATGAAAACAAAAGCAACCTCTCACTACGCCTTTCATTGGCAATCAGCCCGGTTCTTGGAGCCTTAATCATCGGAACCGTCTTCTGGGATTACAACAAACGATTCAGCATTATCGATGCGATGAGCTCGGGGTCAAGCCTCTTTTCGCATGCCCTAGGGAGTGAACACGAGGCTCTCGCTGGTCTAGCAATTGGGGGTCTGTTGATTATCACTGTGCAAATCATGGCATGGCGCCCAAAACTGGTCATCGCTGGAATGATCTCCAGTATTGCTGGTTGGACCATGAACCAAACACGTGCTTCCGTACTTTCGGAAGGCTCAGGTAAGCCAATCCTGATTGATGAAATCAAGAAACTCAGCAAGACCAGCAACGTTTGTTTAGCTGCTATCCCTACACGCCTGATCTCTGAACAATCCAATAATCTCTATGAATTCTATCTCTCATCTCCAGACATCCAACGACTTCTCCACAAGCGCGAAAGTCATCAAACATACAACCACTTTTATGATCCAGATGTTCATCGCTGTGATGCCATTATTGCTCCTCTAGACCTGCACCTTTCCGGGAATCGCAATGATCTAGAACCGATCCAGACCCAACTCGATCAATGTGAACTGAGGCGCGTAGATGATCGCTATGGCTGGGGAATCTACCAATGCTCAAAGCCAATCACGCAACAACAACAATTCAGCATCGCGAGCAACGAAGCCGAGGTTGATTCTCTCCCTGTAGGCATCAAACCACTCCGCATCTTCATAAGCCAAGCATTAAACCATGAACCCGAATGGATCGAATATGGGAAACTCGTCAACAAAAATGGGAAGACTAAGATTAAACTTTGCAAATCTTTAAACCAAGACTATGCCCAAAAACAATGCGACAATAACAAAGAAGTCAAGGTAGCGATTGCAGAAGACACTCCACTATTTTGGGGATTTTACACCAACAACCTTGAAGCTGGAAACTATCAGCTTTTCTTGGGCAGCTTCAAAGTCTACCGAGGGACAATCACGATCGAAATTATTGACGAAAACATGCGTCAAATCAACAAACATATACTTAAGCCTTCAAGCAGCAACGGGCCAATTCTTTTTAAATTGAAAACATCTCAAAAGCAGATTGAAGTTAGAATCTTAGCCGAACACAACGCACAATTCACCCTTCCTTCGTATTTCATTATCGCAAGCTAAGCGATTATGCGATAACCAAACCCCAAACAAATAAAACACGAAATCCAAACGCCCTTAACGAGCAATCGAAAGGTAATGCAGATATCGCTGCTCATACTTCAAATTTGCGATTTCCTTGAGGATTAAACCTGAAAAAAATGAAACAATGGAAATGGAAACAAAAATCGTAGAAGTCACTAGGGTTGGAATCTTAGTGACCAAACCAGTTGTCAAATATTCCGCATAAGGAATAAAGAAGAGCGCTGCAGCGACACAAGCTGCCATCAGACTAATCGGCCAATACAGCCGAAGAGGAAATTCACGATGCAATAAACGCAAGGCAAAGATCAAAATTTTCCATCCATCCGCATACGTCGACAATTTACTATCGGAATTCACTCTGGCCCTCACTTTTGTAGGAAAATCTGCAACAGGAAGACGCATTCGAGCCGCATAAATGGTCAATTCTGCTTCAATCTCAAATTCCGCACTCACCAACGGAAATGTTTTCACAAGACGACGAGAAAAAATTCTTAACCCAGAAAACACATCCCGGGTTTGAACACCAAAAACAACACGAAAAAACGACGTAAAAAATGCATTCCCCAAGCCATGACCTCTACGAAAATGTGAGCGACCCATCTCTGAAAACCGATCACCGGTCATAAGATCAAATCTCTCCCTGAGGCAGCGTTCAATCGCCTCAGACAAGAATGAAAGGTCATAGGTATTATCTCCATCCAACATCACAAATAAACCGGCATCCACATCTCTCAGCAAGCGACGAACGGCATTCCCTTTCCCCTTTTCTTTCTCGTACAAGACAACAGCACCAGCAGCACGGGCCACCTCAGCCGTACGATCCGACGAATGATTATCACAAACATAAATCCTCGCTTCAGGGAATAAGTCCCAAAGCTCAGTCACCACCAAGCCAATCGATTCCTGCTCATTAAAGCAAGGGATCACAAAGGCAATCTCTTCCATTCGATCCCTCAATCAATTACTTTTTAATTTGCTGGCAGGTTGACCAAGGCCAACCTGCCTTGGTCTCAAGATTGCTTCTGTTGCTTCACTCCAGCTAATTCACCAGCGCCACCTTTGGCCTTAAGAATGTCCTCTAAGCCAGCCAGATCTTCATCCGTGATCTTGGTTTGCATCGGACAATGCTTGGGACCACACATCGAACAGAACTCAGCTTGCTTGTAGATGTCTGCTGGCAGGGTTTCGTCGTGATACTCCTTCGCCCGCTCAGGGTCTAAGGACAATTCAAACTGCTTATTCCAGTCGAAGTTGTAACGGGCCCGGCTGAGTTCATCATCACGATCCCTCGCACCAGGACGATGACGAGCAATATCAGCGGCGTGGGCTGCAATCTTGTAAGCAATCAGCCCTTCGCGCACATCCTCTGCATTGGGAAGACCCAGGTGCTCTTTCGGCGTCACGTAGCAAAGCATCGCTGTGCCGTGCCAACCGGCCATCGCCGCACCAATCGCTGAGGTGATGTGGTCATAGCCAGGGGCGATATCTGTGACCAACGGGCCGAGTACATAGAAAGGCGCCTCATTGCACTCTTCCATCTGCTTTTTCACGTTGAACTCAATTTGATCGAGGGGCACATGACCTGGACCCTCCACCATCACCTGCACGTCATGCTTCCAAGCCCGGCGGGTGAGCTCTCCCAGCGTCTTCAGTTCAGCCAGCTGCGCAGCATCGGAGGCATCGTGCTGGCAACCAGGACGCAGTGAATCTCCTAGGGAAAAGGTGCAGTCGTAGCGCTTAAAAATCTCGCAAATGTCGTCAAAGCGCGTGAACAAAGGATTCTGGCGGTGGTGATACAACATCCACTGGGCCAAAATTCCGCCGCCTCGGCTCACAATTCCGGTGAGACGTCCCTTCACTTTGGGGAGATGCTCGATCAACAGGCCAGCATGAATCGTTTGGTAATCAACGCCCTGTTGGCAATGCTTTTCGATGATGTGCAGGAAGTCATCTTCATCGAGTTTCTCGATCGAGCCATGCACACTTTCCAAGGCCTGATACACAGGCACCGTGCCAATCGGAACGGGTGATGCGCCAATGATCGCCGTACGCACTTCATCCAGATTCACGCCACCGGTGGACAGATCCATCACGGTGTCGGCGCCATATTTCACGGCCAACTTCAGCTTGTTCACCTCCTCTGCTGCATCCGATGCATTCGGAGAGGCACCAATGTTGGCGTTCACCTTGCATTTGCTGGCAATGCCGATCGCCATCGGCTCCAGATTGGTGTGATTGACATTGGCGGGAATGATCATCCGGCCCCGCGCCACCTCTTCCATCACGAGGGATTCCGGAAGGTTCTCGATCGTGGCCACGTAGGCCATCTCTTCCGTCACCACACCCTTACGGGCGTAATGCATCTGAGACACATTGGCCTGGCCCTTGCGAGCGGAAACCCATTCAGTACGCATGTCCTTGGCAGCAGCGGAATTGCCAGGAGCCGACTTAACAGCCGCAGATCACATCATTCACTTCCCTGCGCCGGCATGACCCGGATCAAGTTCAGAGGGTGTGATCTCAGCCCCAGCGATCAAAAAAAGCCAGGGCACCCCTAGTGGTCTTTGAAAGCTAGCAACGCATTTCAGGTCTGACCCACTTCTGGTTTCAGGGCTGCAAGCCATTCAGGGCAGCAGCCACCACACGGTGATCATCGTCCTGCTGCAACGGCTGAAGCAGCGCTCTCGCTTCGGAACCGTTGGCATCTCCGGCCTGCTCACGCACCACCCGAGCCAAAATTTCCGCCCCGCTCACCCGCACGGTTCCGTCGGCGTCTGCGATCGCTTGCCTGCCGAGATCCAGCAACCAAGAGGGGTTGATTCCAGGTTGCTCAGCGAGAGCGGAGAGAATGCTGCAACGCACCAGCCAAGCGCCATCCTTCGCGAAGCTGTCGCGCAACAGGGGCCAGGCCCGCTCCACCCCATAGCTCGCCAAGGCATTCGCCGCTTCAGCGCGCACGTTGGGATCGTCATCGGCCAGCAGCAAGCGGCTCAGCACCTGCCAGCCCTGTTCATTGCGCCGATAGCCCAGGCCACTGCAGCTCAAAGAGCGCACTAAAAACGCCTGTTGCTCACTGCCCAGGATCAACAGGGGGATCACAACACTGTCGTTATCGGAATCGGGAAGCGCTCGCAGCTTGGCGAGGGCTGGCATCGCTTGCACTGGATCACCCGAGGCGATCGCTGCACGCAACTCCTCAGGGTTGGGTGCGGTCTGTTCAGGGGTGCTAGCCATCTCAATCCTCCTGAGAACGGGTGGTGCGCAAGGCGATCAACAACTGATGGCGGCGATGACGACGGCCCACCACTGCATGGATCACCAAACCAGATCCCACAAGGATGGCAGGGAGAGCTTGCCAGCGGTCGGGACCTTCTCGCTGCAGCATCGCCGACACTCCAAGCAGCACCATCAATGGCGCCGCCAGTGACAACACGGTGTGGATCCTTGTCCTGGATTGACGGCTCATGGTGTGGGAGTCCAAGCCAACATCGCAGCGGTCAACACCTGCACCCCCACGCCGAGGGCCCGCTCTTCAGGGTTGAAATGACCGTTATGAAGCGGTGCACATCCATCAGGACCCGCCACCCCCAGGCGAAACATGCTGCCGGGAACGTCCTGCAACAGTTCGGCAAAATCCTCTGCGCCGAGGGAAGGCTGTTCCAGGCGTTGCACATGCTCTGCCCCCAGTTGTTCAACGGCACTGCGCTCTAGCAAGGCGGTGAGGGCGGGGTCGTTGCGTACAGGGGGTGCAATGCAGCGGTAGCGAACCTGAGCAGTGGCGCCAAAGCTCCCGCAAATGCCTTGCACCGTCTCCTCAATCCAGGCCGGTAAGCGTTCATGGAGATCCGCACACAGGCAGCGAACCGTGCCGAGGAGGGTGACCCGATCGGCGATCACGTTGAAGGCTTTGCCCCCCTCGATTTTCCCAAAACTGACCACCACTGGATTGAGGGCATCCAAGCGACGACTGATCGCCTCCTGCAATCCCGTCACCACCCGGGCTGCAATCCAAATCGCATCGAGGGATTGATGGGGCCTCGCTCCATGACCGCCTTCACCGATCACCTCAATTTCCAGTTCTCCCGCAGCCGCCGTCAAGCTGCCGCTGCGCACCCCGATCGTGCCCACCGGCAAGGTGGGAAACACATGCACGCCGAACAGGGCACTGAGCCCAGCGGTGGCGCCATCAGCACGCATCCAGCGAGCACCTTGGGCAAGCTCCTCAGCAGGCTGAAACAACAGGCGCATCCCCACGGGCAAGGACGACTCCTGCGCCAACAAACGCGCAACCCCCAGACCAATACAGCTGTGGATGTCATGACCGCAGGCGTGCATGACTCCCTGCTGCAAGGAGGCATAGGGCAAACCCGTGCGCTCCTCCACCGGCAAAGCGTCCATGTCCACGCGCAAGCCCAGCTGCGGACCGCTCTGGGGACCAAGCTCCGCCAGCACACCGGTGCGCCCCACCCCTTCTCGCACACGCCAGCCGCACTGACGCAACTCCCCTGAAATCAGGGCCGCGGTCTGATGCTCTTCCCCACTCAATTCCGGATGGGAATGCAGATGGCGTCGCAACTCGATCAACGCGGGCAAGATCGCCTCAAGCCGGGCTTTAAGAAGAGGATTGGTGGTGGTGGTCATGGACTTTCCAAAGCCAGAAAACGCTGTAAATCAGCAACAGGTCGTGGAGGCCAACGACGCACCTCTAGCAACCAATCGGCCTCGCGATAACTCGGATCCAAGCCTGAAGCCGCCGCCCAGTTGCTTTCAGCCTCCCCCTTAGAGCCCCGGATCCAAAGCAGAGCACTCAAGCCAGCCCGCGCATCCGCAAACATTGGATAACGACGGATCAAGTTGCGCATCTCCCGCTCAGCCTCGTCAAAGGCCTCAAGTTGATAGAGGGCCAACGCCCTGCTGGAGCGCGCCATGGCAAAACCGGGACGGGCCTCAGCAGCGCGCCCATACAGACTTTCAGCGGATTCCCAATCGCCTTCGGAGCCGCGCACATTGCCGAGGTTGTAAAGCGCAGAAGCATCTTGAGGATCCCGCTTCAAAATCCAGTTGTAATCCTGCTCGGCGTCCGTCCAGTGCTGCAAGGCCTCCTCAGCCGTGCCTCGATTGAGATGGGGGTCGGATTCTTCTGGTGCGAGCGCAATGGCCTTGGTTTGATCGGCGATCGCTCCCTCGGTGTCACCTAAAACAAGACGAACATTGCCGCGGTTGCTCCAGGCAGCCGCATCCTCTGGAGCCAGCTCCAGCACCCGATCCCATCCCTCAAGGGCCTGTTGCGGGTCGCCCTGACGGCTGAAGCGCAGGGCCTGTTCAAACAATTCCCGGTGCTGATCCTTCGGAAGCGATTCAGCCAGAACCGGATCGGCCCCCAGGAACAGCACAACCCCGAAGGCAACCAACAACAAGGACAAACAACGCTTGAGATCGATGCTCATGCCGCATCTCCCTCGTCCGCCGGCCAGCCCAGATGGCCTCGGCCCGCGGCGGTGACCACCCGTCCCCGGGGGGTGCGCTGAAGAAATCCGAGCTGGAGCAAATAGGGCTCCACCACGGCCTCCAGGGTGGTGGGATCCTCGCCGAGCGCCGCGGCCAAGGTGTCGAGACCGACGGGTCCGCCTCCATGGGACTGGAGCAACAGCTCCAAAAGGCGACGATCACTGGCATCCAGGCCCCGGCCATCCACACGATGCAGGGTGAGTGCTTCATCTACCAACTGCACATCGATGCAACCAGACACCTCCCGCACACAGGCCACATCCCGCACCCGACGCAACAGACGATTGGCAATCCGGGGGGTGCCCCGACAACGTCGGGCAATCTCGGCACAAGCCTCAGCAGAAAGCTGCAAAGACAACAGACCAGCGGCTCGCATCACAATCGCTTGCAGATCCTCTTGTCCGTAGAACTCCAGGCGCTGAATCAATCCAAAGCGATCACGCAGGGGCGAGCTCAGCGCGCCGGCCCGGGTGGTGGCGCCCACCAGCGTGAAGGGCGGCAACTCCAGGGCTCGCGTTCGCGCCGTACTGCCTTTGCCAACGGTGAGATCCAGGCGTCGGTCTTCCATCGCTGGATAGAGGAGCTCCTCGGCAACGCGGGTGAGCCGATGAATTTCGTCGATGAACAACACCTCCCTTGGCTGCAGGTTCACGAGCAGGCCAACAATGTCGCGGGGGCGCTCCAAGGCCGGAGCGCTGGTGATCCGGCAGGTGACCCCCAGTTCTTCCGCCAACACCATCGCCATCGTGGTTTTGCCCAAGCCGGGAGGGCCATACAGCAACACGTGATCGAGGGCCTCCGCCCGGCCCATCGCTGCCTGAATGGCAATTCCCAGCACTTGCTTGAGTTCGCGCTGGCCGATGTAATCATCGAGTCGACGCGGCCGGAGACCGTCTTCTTTGGTTGTGCTCAGCTCGGCCGAATCATCCTGTTGACGCGCTGCATCCACCACCCGCGACGGCTTCGGTCGGGGAGCTCCCTTGGAGGATCCAGCGTTAGAAGAAACAATCGCCATGGTCGCAGGGTACCGATAGCTGGATAAGGTCGGGAGACCGATCGGCCGTGGGGCCTGACGCGAGATGGGCAAGGGAGGCGGCAAAAAGAGTGCAGCGGCAAGAGCAGCGGCCAATCGCCTGCTGGCCGACAATCGGCTGGCCAGACACCAGTACGAAATCCTCGAAACCCTAGAAACGGGAATCGAACTTCTGGGGACCGAAGTGAAGTCGGTGCGCGCTGGACAGGCCAATCTGCGCGATGGCTTCTGCCTGATTAGACGCGGCGAACTGCACCTCCACAACGTTCATATCTCCCCGCACACCCACGCCAGCCGCTATTTCAATCACGACCCACTGCGGGTGAGACGCCTGCTCGCCCATCGCCGCGAAATCGACAAATTGCGGGGTCAGCTCGAACAAAAAGGACTCGCCCTGATCCCACTCAACCTCCGCCTGCAGGGATCCTGGATCAAGGTGACCATCGGCTTGGGGAAGGGGCGCAAGCTGCATGACAAACGGGCCGCTGCCAAAGACAAGCAGGTCAAGAAAGAAACACGGGAGGCCATCGCCCGCTACTGACCCCTCAGCCCTTCTGGCTCAGCGGAGGGCTCTTGGACCGCTTGCTCTTGGGCAGATGGCTCTTGGGAAACCTTCTCCTTCACGCCAGCTGGCTTCGGCCCAGGAGGTTCTGGCAGAGCCTCCACCGGTCCCTGCGCTCCAGTCGCCGGATCGGCAATCGGATTGAGATCCACCCTTGGCAGCGGTTTCGACACGGCTTTCGGTGCAGGGGTCGGAGTCGGAAGATCAGCGCGACAGGACAAGGTCAACAGGCCGGATGCGACACCTTCATTCGTCACGAGCACCTGCACAGGCGTGCCCACATCAGCCTCCAGCGTGACCACTCGCAAAGGGCCCCGTTCTGCCGCGACAGAGCCGTCAGCGGCATAGACGGTCATCTGCATCAACGGTGTTCCGTTAATGCCGAGCACCAGCCGACGATTGGCCGGCACCTGAATGGAAATCAGGCGCGCGCTATCGGCTGGGACCCGACTGGAAAGCACGGTGGCCATCTCGGCCCCTGCCTTCACCTTTTCAATCTTGACCTCCTCCAGACTGCGCAAGGCAGCGGCGTACCAAAGCTGCCGGAAGGGTTCTGGTGGCTTGGTACCCGTGGCTACACCTGGCAACAGGGTGTTGGCCGCCACGGAGACCAGCTGCTCCACCACCCTGTCATTCACCCCTTGCGCCACAAGGGCCTGACGTTGGGTCTGCCAATCCTTCTGATCGAGTTTCCCCAGGCGTCGCCGCAGCCCTGGAGGCAGCTGCTCCACCCTTGCCAACCACTCGTTGGCCAACTCATTCCAAACCTGGCGCAGGGGAGCATCCTCGAGGGAATCACTGGGCAAGCGACCGCTCCGCTCCGGGAAACGGGCCAACAGGCTGGCATCCACGAGCTCCAAGAACCAGCTGCGGTCGACTTGCAACGCTCTCAATCGACTCAGCAGTTGTTGACGCTGATCCACTTCTGCCGGCGGCAGGCTGGCCGTCGGCGAGCGGCCCACCACATCACGCTCGGTGGAGGGGACGCCAGACGGGGCGTTGCCCCGGCTGAGGAGGAACCAACCGATGGCCGTGCCCACCACCGCTGACATCAACAGGGCGATCACCACGGGCCATAGCCGTCCTTCCGCCGCCATTTGGCGCTCATCGGCGCGCTGACGCCGGCGAGGCTCAGGAGACGAGGGGCCAACAGCCTGCGGCTCCACGGCAGGACGTTCTGGAGTGGGCAGCAGCACAGGCGCCAGCACAACCGTTCGATCCGAACTCGGCATGGGCCCCGTCGATTCCGGCATGGGAACCGCTTTCAAGGCCTGCAAGACCTCCGCGGCCTGCTCAAAACGGCGACCTGGCAGCTCGCTCAGCATCCGTTCCAACACGTCGCGGAAGCCCTCATGGAGTTCGAGATCTGGGGGGCATGGCCATTCACTGGCATCAGCGGGCAGCAAGGCCTCCGGGGCCCGTCCACTCAGCAACGTCAGTGCGGTCACGCCAAGAGCATGAACATCCATCCAGGGAGCGGCCAGCTCGCCGCGGCCTTGTGCCCTCGGGGCATAACTAGCCGTGGCTCCGAGGAGCGGGGCGGTGCCGAGTTTTTGAAGCAGGCCAAAATCCAGCAACACCGGCAGCCCATCCTGATCCCGGCGAAGAAGGTTGCTGGGATTGATGTCTCCATGGACCAGTCCCTTGCCATGGAGAACGCCTAACACTGGAAGAAGCTGACGCAACAGCAACAGCACTTCACCGCCACCAAACACCAGCTGACGCTCACGCCGCTGCTGCTGGATTTGGCCAAAGCTGGATCCTTCCTGCCACTCCCTCACCAGCCAGAGCGAATCCAATTCCTCCAGCAGTCCTCCGAAGCGTGGGATCAGCGGGTGAAGAACCGATTGCATGGCCGGCCAAAGCTGGCGAAAGCGGTCTTGCGCATCAGGATCCTGCAGCTGCCGCAGTGCCACGGGCGCATCTAAGGCCAACACATCCGTTCCACGCCAAAGCTGCCCCTGGGGTGCGGACGTGTCTGACGTCAGACATTGATCCAAGCGGTAGCGCTCAGCCAGCAGCGTGCCGATCACAACGACATTGCCTAAATGGGCTGATGCTAGGGCGAGTTTTGGGAAAGCACCTGCAGCCTGGCCTCCCTAAGGTCACTATCTCGTGCATCAACCCGCCATGGACTCCGGCACGCTGATCCGCCGGCTGATGGACGTGCGCCGCACCAGCGAAGTGTTGATTGAGCCGCTTGAAGCCGAAGATCTTTGCCTTCAGGGCATGGCCGATGCGAGCCCCCCTAAATGGCACCTCGCCCACACCACCTGGTTTTTCGAAACCTTTGTTCTGATCCCCCACTGCCCTGGGTACGAGGGAGCCGATCCCCGCTGGAACTATTTATTCAATTCCTATTACGAAGCGGTTGGCCCTCGGCAACCCAGACCGCAGAGGGGTTTACTCAGCCGGCCGCCGATGAATGAGGTGATCGCTTGGCGCCACAAAGTGGACCAGGCCCTGAAGGACCTTCTTCAAAGCAACGGCGACGCCCCTTCCCCCTGGCTGGAACTCGTCGAACTGGGCCTTCAACACGAGCAACAGCATCAGGAATTGATGTTGATGGATCTTCTCGATGCCTTCAGCCGTCAGCCCTTGGAACCGGCCTACCGAACGGATTGGCCGGAGCCCGAAGAGTCTTCTCCTAACGGAACAACAAACGACGGGACAGCTCCCGTTTGGCTGCCCTGTGCGGGGGGCCTGGTGGAGATCGGTCAGGACATCGAGCAAAACAGCACCCACAACGCCCACCCCTTTCATTTCGACAATGAAGAACCCCGTCATCGCGTTTGGCTCGAGCCCTATGCCCTCGCCAATCGCTTGGTAAGCAACGGCGAGTACAAGGCCTTTATCGCGGACGGCGGCTATGAACGCCCCGAACTCTGGATGAGTGAAGGCTGGGCCATCCGCTCAGAGCGGCAATGGCAAGCACCGCGCTATTGGCGCCAAGAGTGGGATGAACAGAAGCGTGCTCAACAACAGGGAGACCCGTCAGCCTGGGCCTGGGAATTCACCCTGGCAGGCCGCTGTCCGTTGGAGGCCCATCGCCCGGTACGCCATCTCAGCTGGTTTGAAGCCGATGCCTATGCACGCTGGGCTGGATCTCGCCTACCAACGGAGGCCGAATGGGAGATGGGCGCCAAGGAGCAGGGGCTTCAGCTCAAGCAAAGCCATGCTGAGCTTTGGCAATGGACAGCGAGTCCCTACAGGCCTTATCCCGGATTTCAGCCGGCCCAAGGAGCTGTTGGCGAGTACAACGGCAAGTTCATGACCTCCCAATTCGTATTGCGGGGCAGCAGTCAGCTCACCCCGGATGGCCACTCCCGCAACACCTACCGCAACTTTTTTGCTCCCTCTAGCCGCTGGATGGCGGCTGGCCTGCGCTTGGCCCGATGACCACCACCTCTCAACAGCCCCATTACACAACCGATCAAAAAACAGAACTGATCGACCTCCATCCGCCAGCAGCGGATATGGAACAGCTCGTCAGGGTCGGGCTCAATCGTTGTCCCCGCCAACTGCCGGCCTGGTTTCTCTATGACGAGGAGGGCTCACGCCTGTTCGATCGCATCTGTGAGCAACCCGAATACAGCCTGACTCGCACCGAAATTGCCCTGCTCGAGTCGTCTGCCCCGGAGATTGCGGCCGCCATCGGTGAAGGGGTGATCGTGGAATTCGGTGCTGGCAGCGCCCAAAAAGTAGGCCCTCTTCTCGAGGCGGCCCATCCCGCCGCCTACGTGGCCCTCGACATCAGTGCCGAGCATCTACGCAAAGCCACGACAGCTCTGCAACAACGCCACCCAAGGGTGCCAATGCTGGGCATTTGCTGCGATCACAGCACGCTTTCATCCCTACCTGAGCACCCATTGCTGCGAGAGCAACGGCGGATCGGCTTCTTCCCTGGCAGCTCGCTCGGCAATTTTGAACAGGACGATGCCGTGCGCGTGCTGCGCCAGTTCAAGCAGTTGCTGAATGGGGGACCTCTCCTTCTTGGTCTTGACCAACCCAAGAGCAAGGTCCGCCTCGAAGCGGCCTACAACGATGCCGCTGGGATCTCAGCCGCCTTCGCACGCAACTTGCTGCATCGCCTCAATGCCGATTTGGGAGCAAATTTTGACCCCCAAGCCTTTTCCTACCAAGCGGATTGGCAAGCCGAGCAACACCGCGTGCAGATGGCCTTGATCAGCCGCTGCGACCAAGTGGTCAGGATCGCCGGTGAGCGTTGGAGCTTCCAATGCGATGAACCCCTGATCACCGAATACAGCCTCAAATACAGCCCTGAACGCGCTGTTGCGTTAGCGCAACAGGCCGGATGGCGCTGGCTGCGGCGCTGGCATGATCCAGAGGATGATCTCTCCTTGCATCTTTTAGAGCCCACAGACTGAGATCCAGACCTTCATCCCTGCTGAGCCATGAGTCGCGACGAGCAACGGGCCACCGTCCGCCTACAACGTGAAACCCTGATCGAAGAGCTGGAAACGGTCTACCGCAATGCCTTTGATCGCCTAGGCGCACTCGAGCTTGGCGAAGGATCGGTCGCCCGTCTCACCCAGCTGTTGCTGCGTTCACGGGAAGGGGCGATCAATCCGCTCGAGCAGGAGATCGAAGCTCCATTGATCACGCGCGCACCGGATCAAATCCCATGAGTCCCTCCTGGCTTGACAACCTCGAACGCAGCTTGGAAGAACGGCTTGAGCAGTTTTTGCGCAGCAATCCAAGCCAAGATCAACTCCTGCGCGAACAACACCTGCAGGACCGCCAAAGGGATCTTCACAACCGTCGCGGGCAACAGCAACTCCAAGCGAGGGAATTGCGCCGACAACTGCTCACGCTTGCTGAACAAGTCCAAGCCTGGACACAGCGTGGAGAGAAAGCACGTAGGGCTGGCGCCCTTGAACTGGCGCAACGGGCGGATCAGCACGTGGTTGCCCTGATGCAGCAAGGTCGTGAACTCTGGGAAGAGTTCGAGGCGCTTGGCCTTCAGTTCGCCGAACTCGAAGAGCAGCTCAACAGCCTGAAAACTCAGGAAAAGCAGTCAACATCTCGGCGAAGCCTTGATGAGGACTGGGCCCTCTTCGAGGCACAGCAAGAGCTCGAAGAGCTGAGGCGCAGCAAAGGGCTCAGCTAAGAGGGCCTCAGCTAAAGCGCCCTAGCTAAAAAGGCCTCAGCCCATCACATGTTTGATCGCTTTCGATCAAGCCTTCGGTGCGGGTGGCTCGAGGCTCACATTTTCAGGCGGTGGAGTGGGATCTGGATCAGCAATCAGCATGTGCTGAAGCACGATCTCAGGACGCTCACTGTCACGCCAGCGGATGCGATAAGCGGGCATCTTGGTGCCTCGGCTCGTGGTCTGCTCCACGGGCTCCATCACCCATCCGCGACGGGACCGCCCCTGCGGATTGCGCTTGACCACCGCATCGGCGTGTTTGAAGCGGAAACCTACGCGCTCACCACTCATGGGAATTGGACCCTGCCACTGGGTTTAATTATCCATGCTGACAGGTCACCCCTCCGGTCGCATCAACGGAAAGGCAATCACATCCCGAATGGAGGGGCTATCCGTGAGCAGCATCACCAAGCGATCAATCCCGATTCCAAGTCCACCCGTGGGGGGCATCCCCACTTCCAGGGCCTGAATGAAATCCTCATCCACGCCGCTGGCTTCCACATCTCCTGCCGCACGGCGTTCCTGCTGGAGCTCCATGCGGCCTCTTTGATCCAAAGGATCCGTGAGCTCACTGAAGGCATTGGCCGTTTCACGGCCCACGATGAACAACTCAAACCGCTCCACCAGACCTGGCTTGCTGCGATGTTTACGCGCCAGGGGAGAAATTTCCTGCGGGTAATCGAGCACAAAGGTTGGCTGGATCAAATTGGGTTCCACCGCATGCTCAAACGCTTCGTTCAAGAGCCGTCCGACCGTGTCGGCCTTATCCGGTGCAGGGAGATTCGCGGCTCGCATCGCCTCCACAGCCGCCTCACGGGTCTGGAAAGAGGCGAAATCCAGGCCGGTGGCCTCCTGCACAAGTTCATGCATCGTGGCGCGCCTCCAGGACGGTGTCAGGTCCACCTCCACGCCCTGGTAGCTGATGCGGGTCGTCCCGCAAACCTGCTCACAAACCGAGGCGATCAGCTCTTCGGTGAGCGTCATCATGTCGTTGTAATCGGCATAGGCCTGATACACCTCCACCGAGGTGAATTCAGGGTTATGGCGCGTGCTCACCCCTTCGTTGCGAAAGATCCGCCCGAGCTCATACACCCGTTCAAATCCACCCACCACAAGCCTTTTGAGGTGGAGCTCCGTGGCAATCCGCAGGTAGAGAGGCAGATCAAGGGTGTTGTGATGCGTGATGAACGGTCGCGCTTCAGCTCCACCGGCTTCGGATTGCAAGACCGGTGTTTCGATCTCTAGGAAGTCGCGTTCATCCAACCAACGGCGGATCGCACTAACGGCCATCGCTCGACGCCGGAAGGTCTCACGAGACTGCGGCGTGACGATCAAATCCAAATAGCGCTGGCGATAGCGCTTCTCCACATCGGCGAGGCCATGCCATTTATCTGGCAGGGGCTGCAGCGACTTGGTGAGCATCTGCCATTCGCTCACCTTGACGGACAATTCACCGCGATCGGTGCGGCGCAAGATGCCGTGTACCCCGATCAGGTCGCCTGCGTCCACCAAGGAACTGAGCTGAGCAAAGCTGTCTCCCAGCGTTGCTTTTTCGAGAAACAACTGGATCGTTCCCGTTTCATCCGCCAGCGTGAAGAAGGCAAGCTTGCCCATCACCCGGCGCGTCATCACCCGACCAGCCACAGAGACCTTCAGGTCGCGCTCGGTGCCGTTCGGGAGATCTGCATGATCGGCTTGCAAGCGAGCCATGCGATCGGTGAGATCAAAACGCAACGCATACGGCTCTTGCCCCTGTTCTTTGAGAGCATTCGCCTTCTCCAAGCGGGTCTCACGAAGTTCAGACAAGAGAGAAGAAGCAGTCGGGCGCCATCCTGCCCCGCGACGGGGACGAGAGCGAGCGGATTACGCCAAATTCATCAAACTGCTGCCGGTGCTCCCGCGGGCTCACCCATGCGTTGAGACGCGTAGCCAATCCCTCTCACCGTGAGAATCAATTCAGGATTGCGAGGGTCGGGCTCAAGCTTGCCGCGCAGGCGTGCGACATAAACATCAACGACCCGGAGATCGGCCGCACGTCTGGGCGGGTATCCCCAGAGCTGCTCCAGGATTTCAGCCCTAGGCACCACGTGACCTGGCTCCCGAAACAGCAACTCAAGAAGGCTGAATTCTGTGTAGGTAAGAGCGATCCGCTCGGTTCCACGATTCACCTGACGGCGATTGGTATCAACCACGAGGTCGCCAACCCGCATCACCCCTTGGCCACTGGGAATTTCCCGTGGCTCAACGGTGGCGGAGCCAGAGCCAACCCGTCTCAAAATCGTGGAAATACGGGCTTCCAGCTCTTTTGGACTGAAAGGTTTTGGCAGATAGTCATCGGCTCCGAGGTCGAGGCCAGCGACGCGTTCAGAAATCGATTCCAGCGCCGAGAGAAAAATGATGGGCACGCAGGATTCCGCTCTCAGACGCCTGCACACGGCAAAACCATCCATTTTGGGAAGCATGACGTCGAGCACAACGAGATCTGGAGCTTCGTTGTGGAACATCTCCAACGCTTCTTCCCCGTCCTCAGCGGAAATGACGTTGTAACCAGCTAATTGCAGACGCATCAACAAAACCCGCCTGACTGCGGGCTCGTCGTCAACCACAAGAATGGTTCCTTTTACAGAAGGCCCATCTGTGGGCATCGCAACACAATGTGAAGAGAAGCGACTCTACCGGTCAGCGCAAACGGTTCGTGAGTGACAAAAAGCTATCGACTCAGGCTTTCGATTGTCTTTATGTTTTCAATTCAAGGCAGTGAATGGCTCCCTTAGGGCCAGCGCGCCTCTGAATAACGGTTCCACTGTTCAGCAGCGGTACGCACCGCCTCCTCACTACTGATCTGACCCAACATCGCCCTCTGAAGCTGGGTGTAAACGATGCTTTGCAGTCGCTTCACCCCTGGCGTCGCAGGCACCAGGACCCTCGCTCCCTCCAGCGTCTTGGCCGACAGCAACCTCGCCTCTCGAATTTGAGCCTGCTCGGGAGTGGCAGGTCGCTCAGCCTCAAGCTCAGCACGCACCTGCCTGAGAGCCGCCAGGGAGGAGGGCAACACTCTGGCCTCGCGCGCAAAGCGCGCTTGGTTCGGTCCGTTGGTGAGATCCAGGGCGAACGACAACGCCTCTTGCGGTCGCTGACTCTGGCGAGGAACAGCGAGCGTCATCAAAGCCACGTTGGCAGTGCCGTCGTCTCCTGTGAGAGGCGGTTGAGGGATGGTCACCGCCGCCACTCCAGGGGCATTGGTCTGAATGCTGCGTAAAAATTCAGCCCCACTGGCCAGCAAGGCAAGCTCACCACTTTGGTAAAGCTCAATCGCGCGGCGCTGCCCCTGACTGACCACTTCCCGAGGAAGAAGCCCCTCTCGATACAAATCGGTCCAAAACGCAAACGCCTTGCGCCCTTCTGGCGAATCGAATCCAGCGCGCTGTTGCTCATCGAGCAACACGACACCCATCTGCACCATCGACTCCAGCAATTCAGCGGAATCGTCGGGCACGGCCGTGACAAACAGCCCGTAGCGTCCCGTTCGCTCTCGAATGCGGCGGGCGAAGGCCGGGACATCCTCCCAACGACGGGGTGGCTCTTTCACGCCAGCTTGTTGAAGCAGCTGCTGGTTGACCAAGCTGAGGCGGACCGTGAGATACCAGGGCACGGCAATCTGACCCGCCTTTGGATCGCGCGCGGCACGCCACACCGAAGGCAAATAGCGCTGAGCGGCATCGGGCGGCAACAGCGGCGTGAGATCGGTCAACCCACCCTTGCTTGCCAAATTGGCCGCGAAGGGGGGATTGAGATTCACCACATCCGGAGCGGTGCGCGCAAACACGGCTGCCAGCAGCTTCCGTTCCACCGAACCCCAGGGCAGGTCGGTCCAACGCACCGGCGCATCGGGATGCTCATCATCCCAGCGATCAATCACCTGTTCCATGTAGGTGTTGAATTTGGGCGCTAGTTGCAGCGTCCAAAGCTGGAGAGCTCCTTCTGGAGCGGCGGCACGCCGGCATCCCCCCATCAGCAACGACGTGCTGACAACGGCCAAGGCGAGCCACCTAAAGCGATGGGACCTATGGCGATGAGAAGTGTGCTGAATCATGCGGGAGTGCGCCGTCGCCAGATCAGAAGTTGCCAAGACCCAATCATCGGGGCCATCAGGCCCGTCATCAGGCCTTGGGCCAAACAGGTGTGTAATGCAAAGGCTTGGGCCAAAGGAGCATCCACACCCTGAACCAACAGCTGCGCCCAAAGGCTCAACCCAAGCAACATCGTGCCGATCCAAGCCAGCAACCCCAGATTGAGACTGCGTTGAATCGGTCGGCCCCGCCGCCCGAGCCGTCCCCACCACCAGCCCAACAGCATCAAAGCAGGCACCTGACTGACATCTCCCACACTGAGGCCATCCAGGACCAATCCCATCGCCGCGCCCGCGATCACTCCCGATACCGGTCCATCCACCAGAGCCCAGGGCAACAGCCACAGCACCGCCCAGCTCGGCAAGACACCTCCCAAGCTCAGCCATGACGGTGCCGCCAAGCTGATCAACGGCACCAACAATCCGGAGGCAACACAGATCGGTTGGCTGTGAAGACGAGCCATCGATCAGCGCCGACTCACCTGCACCCAGTCGATCGCATCCGGAGGCGCAATCAACTGAACCAGGGCCGTGGGAGCTGGAACCGCTCTGGAGTTCAAGGACTGCACAACGGCCACAGGAAGGTTTGCAGGCAACAGGGTGCTGGCCGGGGAGGTGCTCACCAAATCACCAGGACGAACCTTTACGTCTTTATCGATGAATTTCAGTTCAGGACGGGCCGTGCCCATTCCCACCAGGAGGGCATGTTGACGGGTCCGAGGCACCCAAACGCCGACACGACTTCCCGGGGCGGTGAGCAAACGCACGAGGCTTGTCGCTGGCGTGGCACTTTGCACGCGACCAATCAATCCACCCGGACCGCTCACCGCATCCCCTTGTTTGATGCCATCCAGCCCCCCCTTCCCCAGCACGATTTGCTGCCACCAGCCCTCAGGCGTTCGGGAGATCACAGCAGCAGAAATCGCCCCTTGGGCACCTTGACGATCCAACGAAAGCAACCCCCTCAAACGGGCGTTATCCACCTCGAGCAACTGCAAACGCGTGGCATCGTCCTGCTGCTGCGCTGACTGAACCCACTCTTTCTGAGCTGAACCTGGCCAAAACGGACGCGTGAGCAAGGCATAGGCGTCGACAAAACCGGCGCCCTTGCTCCAACGCACCATCCCCAGCACGCCAAGCAGAGCCAGCCAAGGCCAAATTCGTTTCAGGCTCCGGGAACGTGTTCCCTGCGGCCACGGCGAGGAGCCCATCGGAATTAGAGGCTCGAGGCAGAGCGAACGAATTCAGGGGTATCCAACACACGCTGCAGGCGCTTGTAATCCTCCAGCACCTGTCCGCAGCCATTCACCACACACAGCAGCGGATCTTCCGCCACGTGGGTGAAGATCCCGGTTTCATGGCTGATCAGATCACTAATCCCCCTCACCAGAGCCCCACCGCCCGCGAGCATGATTCCGCGATCGACGATGTCCGCGGCCAGCTCAGGGGGAGTGCGTTCAAGCGTGCGCTTCACCGCCTCAACAATCACGTTGAGGGGCTCAGCAATCGCCTCACGAAGATCACCCGCTTGGAGCTGAATCGTGCGCGGCAAACCAGACAAGAGGTGCAAACCACGCACATCCATCACGGTCTGGTCGAAGTCGTTGTCTGGGAACGCAGAGCCGATTCGAATCTTGATGTCTTCGGCCGTGCGCTCACCCACCACGAGGTTGTGAACCTTTTTGAGATGGACGCCAATCGAATCGCTGATTTCATCACCAGCAACGCGAACGGATTCACTCAGCACGGTGCCTCCGAGGCTGAGCACCGCCACTTCGGTGGTTCCACCACCGATGTCCACAATCATCGTGCCGACGGGCTCTGTCACCGGCAGCCCAGCACCAATCGCCGCGGCCACGGGCTCATCGATGAGATGCACTTCTCTGGCACCGGCCAGGCCCGCCTCACGCACGGCGCGGCGCTCCACACCCGTCACACCACTCGGGATGCCCACCACCAAACGCGGCGCAATGATCCCGCGCCCCTCATTGCCTTTTTGAATGAAGCTTTTGAGCATCTGCTCAGCCGCATCAAAGTCCGCGATCACGCCATCACGTAGGGGCCGAACGGCACGAATGTTCCCGGGCGTCCGGCCCAGCATCAGCTTCGCTTCATCACCGACAGCCAGGGGCACTCCCCTCTCCAGATCAATCGCCACCACAGAAGGCTCTTGCAACACGATCCCCTTTCCGGAGACGTAAATCAGGGTGTTGGCAGTGCCGAGGTCGATACCGATGTCACGGGAGAGTTGAAATCGACGAAAAAGCACTGGCTGTGGCACAAGTCGCCGAATCTTAGGAGGGGTGTCATGCGCTGGCTAATGCATCGCCTGATCCATCGGCTGATACATCCGGCGCTGAGGGTGGAACTCCTTAAAAGCAGCCACGTCAACCGTGGCGCATCATTGATCCACACAGAACAAGACCTTTATGGGTGTCAATTCCGTAACCCTGGTCGGCCGCGCCGGCCGAGATCCCGAAGTTCGTTACTTCGAATCGGGAAGCATGGTGGCCAACCTGACCATTGCCGTGAATCGCCGCAGCCGCGACGACGAACCAGATTGGTTCAACCTTGAGATCTGGGGCAAACAGGCCCAGGTTGCCGCCGATTACGTCAAAAAAGGATCACTCCTGGGCATCATCGGCAGCTTCAAATTGGATCGCTGGACCGATCGCAACAGCGGTGAAGAACGCAGCAAGCCTGTTGTTCGCGTCGATCGCCTCGAACTCCTCGGCTCCAAACGCGACAGCGAAGCAGGATCCGGTGGATTCGGGGGAGGGAGCCCGAGCGACGAAGAAGTTCCCTTCTGAAACAGGGGCCCACGGCGACCGGCGACTTCCTCGAGTGGAGGGGCTCAACACAGCCGGTCGCCGGCGCCTATCCGCTGGTTAGTCGGCCGACTGGCGGCGACGCCAAATCCTGAGGGCCAGCCAGATCCCACCAGCCAAAACGGCAATCACCAAGCCCACCTTGATCACCTTGGAGACAGGGTCGATCCAGACCTCAACATTGCTGTATCCCTCACCAAGAACCATCCCAGCGATGGTGAGCAACAGCGTCCAGATCAGGCTGCCAGCCGTGGTCCAAATCAAAAATGGCGCCATCGGCATCAACTCGATTCCTGCAGGAACCGAAATCAAGGTGCGAATGCCTGGCACCAACCGTCCCCAAAACACGAGGGCCGTGCCGTAGCGGCTAAACCAGCGGCGACTCCGCGCCAACTCCTCGGGGCTAATGCCGATCCAGCGGCCATGGCGCTCGAGCCATTGCTCAATGCGTTGTTCATTGATCAAACGGCCGATGCCATACCAAGGCAACGCCCCCAGCACCGTTCCAATCAAACCCGCCAGCACAACGGGGACAAATTGCAGTTGCCCTTGCTGCACATAAAAGCCTCCCAAAGGCATGATCAGCTCAGAGGGAATAGGCGGAAACAAATTTTCGAGAAACATGGCCGCAAAAATGGCGCCATACCCCAACCATTGATTTGCCTCGACGGCCTGTCCAATCAGCTCTGGAAGCTGGGTAATCAGTTCAGACAGACCCATCAACAGCGAAAACAAAGTGAAGCCAGTGTTTCACACCTTTCGGCCCAGCGACATCCCCCATCGCGCTGTGATTCATGCATAGGAATCAGCCATCACAAAAAGAGAAGGCTCAGGAGCTACGACCACTGAGAGGAAAGATCAGGTTGCTGATAGATATCTCTAAAAAGAGAAGCCAAAACAGCATTCACCATGGACACTTTGCGGACAAACAGATAGCGACTTTTCCGACATTCCATAAGGAGCTCAGGCGTCAGATCCAATGCGCAGGCCTGCGTGCGTGTCTGGTCAGGATTGCAATAGAGAAAGTTGTCATTATGAACAGTACATTTAGCTGCTATAAGAGCATTCACCCAATAGTATTCATCGGCCAACTGCTTTAAAGGACACCCCCTCAAGGGCCGGCCAGGCACAGATCGATAGTCGGCCGCACTCACCGAAAAAAACATATTTTGCTTCACCATTTGAGAAACATCTAAACCCAACCAAGGCGCTATTTGCGCATAACGAGCGGCATTAGCGCTGGACTGCCGCTCCGTCAATCCCCCTGATGGCTGCAAAGAAAACCTGGTGCTTTGACAGCGTTCCTGAATCCTTTCGAAAGGCCACAAAGGAAGCATGTCTCCTGAAAGAAGAACCATGGAGCTGCAACCATCCTGCAAGGCCTGATCGAATAAACGGCGTGTGGCCATGACAAGACTCAGCTCCCCCCACGCCGTTGGAAGTGGATCAGCATCAATCAATGCCCCGGCAGGAACAGCGCTTGGGAAAGGAGTTTTTGCATGGACATAAACTCGAAAACTTGAAGGATCAACTCCTTCAAAAAATGCAGACCAAAGGTCGAGATTATTGACACTGTCTTTGATCAAAAAGCAAAAAGCAATAGACACAGATCTCTCCTCAGTCAGAAATGCGTACACCCAACAAAAAATATCATCACCACATCTCGGCTCCAGAACACTCGCAACAAGTCAAGCTGATGAGCCCAAGGACGATTGGAGCTTTTAAGCTCAAAAAGAGTTCTTAGCCATCGCTACGAACACGCTCTCAAAACAACAAGGCCATAAAAAAAGGGCTGCATTTGCAGCCCTCAATCAATTCAAACAAGATCAATAACGGTAGTGATCAGGCTTGTAAGGGCCTTCTACTGGAACATTGATGTAATCAGCTTGATCTTTGCTCAACTCAGTGAGTTTGGCGCCGATCTTCTCAAGGTGAAGGCGAGCCACCATCTCATCAAGGTGCTTAGGCAGCACGTAGACCTCTTTGCCGTATTCGTTGCCCTTGGTGAACAACTCAATCTGAGCCAACACCTGGTTCGTGAAGGAGTTGCTCATCACGAAACTGGGGTGACCAGTGGCGCAGCCCAGATTGACGAGACGACCTTCGGCAAGAAGAATGATCTTGTTGCCGCTTGGCAAGGTGATGTGATCCACCTGAGGCTTGATGTTGTCCCACTCATAGGCCTTGAGCGAGGCCACATCAATCTCGTTATCGAAGTGTCCGATATTGCAGACGATCGCTTCGTCCTTCATCTTCACCAGATGCTCATTGCGGATCACCTGATAGTTGCCCGTAGCGGTCACAAAGATGTCCATCTGATCCACCACATCCTCGAGGCGAACCACCCGGTAACCCTCCATCGCAGCCTGCAAAGCGCAAATGGGATCCACTTCAGCAATGCAAACGGTGGCACCAAGGCCGCGCAATGACTGCGCAGAACCCTTGCCCACATCGCCGTAGCCAACAACGAGGGCCTGCTTGCCAGCCACCATCACGTCGGTCGCACGCTTGATGCTGTCAACCAGCGATTCACGACAGCCATAGAGGTTGTCGAACTTGCTCTTCGTAACCGAATCGTTGACGTTGATCGCAGGGAAGGGAAGCTCTCCACTCTTCTGCATCTTGTAGAGGCGAGCCACGCCCGTGGTGGTCTCCTCGGTCACGCCCTGAATTTCAGCCTTGATGCGGCTGTAGAAACTGGAATCCTTCGCCAGCTTCTTCTTGATCGAAGCGAACAGGAAGGTCTCCTCTTCGTTGGAAGGATTGTCGAGCACGGTGATGTCCTGCTCAGCCTTGCTGCCCAACATCACCAGACCGGTGGCATCGCCACCATCGTCCAGGATCATGTTGGGCGTTCCACCATCACCCCACTCGAGGATGCTGTGGGTGTAATCCCAGTACTCCTCAAGGGTCTCACCCTTGACGGCAAAGACGGGAATTCCACCAGCAGCCATCGCAGCCGCAGCATGATCCTGGGTTGAAAAGATGTTGCAGGAGGCCCAGCGCACATCAGCGCCAAGTTCAACCAGCGTTTCGATCAGAACAGCGGTCTGAATCGTCATGTGCAAAGAGCCGGCGATCCGCGCTCCCTTCAAGGGCTTCTCCTTGCCGTACTTGGTACGCAATGCCATCAAACCGGGCATTTCGGTCTCAGCAATATCAAGCTCTTTGCGCCCGAAATCGGCTAAACCGATATCCGCAATCACGTAATCCTTTGCGACCTGAAGTTCGGCCGTTGCCGCGGCTGTTGCCACCATATTGAAAAGCTCCCTGGGGAGGATGTGAACGATAAATACTTCGGAGACGCCGAGGCTTCGGGCTCCCTTATCAATCAATCTACAGATGAGACAAGGATCCTTGACGATCTCGAGGCCACAAAAGGCCTTGGTCGGGAATTGGCAGCGCGCCTCAAACCGCAAGACATCGTGCTGCTAGAGGGACCCCTCGGTGCAGGCAAAACCTCTCTGGTGCAAGGCCTTGCCGAGGCTCTAGGAATCCAAGAACCAATCACCAGCCCCACCTTCGCGCTGGCTCAGCACTACCCCGAAGGAACCCCACCACTGATCCATCTCGACCTATACCGGCTCGAGCAAGCTGTCGCAGCAGACGACCTCTTCCTTCAAGAAGAAGAGGAAGCCAATGCCATCGGAGCCCTGCTGATGGTGGAGTGGCCGGAGCGGCTCAGCCTCGCCCTGCCTGACGCCTGGAGACTCACTCTCCGATACCAATCAGACGGCGAAGGGCGCTTGGCCACAATCCACCCTCCCTTCCCCGCCCAGAGAAAAGAGCAGAATCAACGCCCAAAATCATCAAACTGACCATCAACGCTGGCACCAAGGGCAAAAATCCAGCCGCGAAGGGTTCCGGGAGCCACTGCAAGGCAAACCCAAGCAGAACAAATTCTCCACAGAGCACAGACAGCACTGCGGCCAGAGCAGAGCAACGCAAGCCGTAAACAGCTCCCACCATCACTGGAAACAGAATGGCCAGACCGGAAAAGGCATGGGTCGCCAAGGTCAAAATCGCCTCGGGCGGTCGCAAGGCAATGCACAATCCAGCCACCGCCAGTGCCACCACCGCCATTTGACCCACTCGAACCTGTTCGCTGAGGGACGCCTCAGGCCGCAGGTAGCGGCGATAGACGTCGCGCGTAAACATCGAAGACAAGGCCAGCAGCTGAGAATCGAGAGTCGACATAAAGGCAGCCAACGCTCCCACCATCACCAGACCGGTCAACCAAGACGGAGCAAAGCGAGCGAGCATCAGCGGCATGATCTGGTCAGCAGCGCGGCCGATCAAGTCGGGGAAAGCCCCATGCCCCCACACCCCAATCAACACCGGGCAGATAAAGAGAATCCCTGCAACCAGGGGATAAAGCACCATCGATTGCTTTAAAGAACGATCATCTTCGGCTGCAAAAAAACGCATCAGCATTTGCGGGAACATCGGCAAACACAATGGCCAAAGCAACAAATAACTGAACCAAATCCTTGGCGTAAAAAAGTTATTTAGACCAGCACCAGAAAAGAGTTGAGGCTGCTCCTGCTGAAGCAGCTGGTTCACCTGAGTGAGCCCACCCACGCCATGGGCCACTGCCACAAACGCGAGCAGCATCAGGGTAAACATCAACACGCCCTGAAGCACATCCGTCTTGGCGACAGCATTCATGCCACCACCCACCACATACACAACGATTGCCACCGTGAGCACCGTTGCGCCTACGGGGAAAGGAATCGCCCCATTGGTGAGGGTTTCCAGCAGATATCCCGCCCCCAAGGGTTGCAATGCCAAATAGGGCAAGGTGAAGAGGGTCATCACAACAAACACCACCAAGCGAATCGCCTCGCCTGGGAGCCGCTGGCCAATCAGCTCAGAGGGTGTAATCAACCCGTGTTCGCAACTGATGGCGCGCACACGGCAACCCAATGTTCCAAAACTGAGAGCAGCCAACCCTGTTCCTAGGGCCATCATCGGGTAATAAGCCAAGCCAATGCGGTATCCGGCACCGGCAAAGCCCAGAAAGAAAAAGGCACTGAAATTTGTAGCGATCAACGTGAAAAAGAGCAGTGTTGAGCGCAGTTTGCGATCGGCCAAAAAATAATCATCCGCACTACCGCCCAGCGGGGTTCTGCTGCTGTAACCGAGCCAAAGCAAGGCAAGGAGATAAATAACCAGGCCCAGCAGGGCCACAAGCATCGTGGGAGACATCGCTATGACCTCGCCAGGAAGGCTGCTGTCAGGGTCAACAGCGCTTGCACAACGATCAAAGCCAGCACCCAAACCGGCAAACCCAGCCACAAGCTCCCGCCGAGGGCTGCCCAGCGATGGATCCCCAACGCGGCAACACTCACGCCAATCACCGCGATCCACCCCCGATGGCGCGCCTTCAACCGAACCATGAACACTCCAGCCATCGCCCCATCCTCATGGCTTGCCAGCCCCGAGTTGATCAAGCCTGATTGAGGAAATCAGCCACAGCCTCTGGGTCCGGTTGAGGATCAATGCCCCCGGCTCCAACACAAACCAAAGCCCCGCAAGCCGCCGCATAGCGGACCATGCCTTCCACCATTGCGGAATCGCCATCGCAGGACAGATCGGTTTGTTCAGACAAGCCCACCAGTTGATGAAGCAAGCCAGCGGTGAACGCATCTCCTGCACCGGTGGTATCAACCACGCGCGCAGGTGTCAGAACCGGCATCGTTCCGGCATGACCAGCGATCTGCCAGCGCACGGGATTTCCGCCATCGGTGACGACCACATCGGGGCGCTGTGGAAGACCGGCCTGGATAGCCGAAGGATCATCGCTATCAAACAGCCAAAGGGCCTCCTCGCGCGCAAGCTTGAGCAACGCCACCTGATCCAGCAATGGCTTCATGGCCGCCAACGCGGAGGCATCAGGTCCTGAAGCAGGATCCGCCTCGGAGTCCCAAAAGGTGGGACGCCAGTTCACGTCCAAAGCAAGCGCAAGACCCGCCGCCTTTGCCTGAGCCAACACCCACAGCAAAGCTTCGGCGGACGCCGTCGTCGCCAATGGAATCGTGCCCACTAACAACCAACGGGCCTGCTTCGACACACCAGGCCAGACCGCTTCCAAGCCGGAACGATCCAGCATCTGGTCAGCAAACCCCAGGCTCTGATCTCCTGCAAAACCCTGAAAAACCCTTTCACCATTGGCATGACGTCGCACCAAGACCACCCGACTTGGTCGGCTTGGATCGGATTGAAGGGCTTGCACATCAACACCACGCCGCTGGAATAACGTCCGAAAGTCCGCGCCGATCGCGTCCTCACCGAGTCGACCAATCAGGCCCACGGGGGTGCCGAGCCGAGCGAGTGCACAGGCCACGTTGGCGGGTGCACCACCTAAGCGATCATCACAAGCTTCCGGCGCGGCCGTAGCGGGATCCCCCCCCAGGGGACCAAGCCGATCCACCAACGCCTCACCCAGACACAACACACGAGGGGCCAAAGCGGAGGGATCGACCATGACGGCATGACGAATACTCTCAGGGTGACCAAGAAGGAGGTTATTGACAACAAAACAGCTTTTGAAGAAGAAAAGAAAGAAATACCAACCCCTCCATTCTTTCCTTAATACAAAACAATGCAGTCCTGATCAGTCAACAATCTGCGCTAAAAATGAAAGCAACATCTACGCATTGACACGCCATACATATATTACCAAGAGAAAATCAAGTCTATAAAAATTCTATAGAAAGAGCTACCTGAAAGAAGCTATGCACAACATGAAGGCAAAGACTGAATACAAATGCAAACTTTTGAGCAGCTGTTAGCCGATTTCTCAGAGAAAAGTACTCTCCAACAAGGAAATCATGAAATCGTCCGATACAACGCTTATTCAAGTGAAGGACAGCAGGCCCTAGAGCTTTACGAAAAAGGCGTTTCTTTAATGAAAGAGCGCTCCTCCGTGAACCAAGGAGATCCGTTCGGCTGGGTCTATCAAGCGGGAATTCACGGAAACTTTTGGAGGGACGTAGAAAAACTAGCGAGCTGGAGTGCGCAATATGGCTATGAATTCACATCCGAAGAGGATGTGCTTGCGGGGAATACTGTTCTTAATAATTGCACTCACTACAACGAACAGTGGGGAGGTGTTGCCATTGCAGCCGGAACAGATATGGAAGTTAATTTTCTTAGCTGGCATCGCCTCTATTTGCAAAGCCTTGAATTCGTCATGCGCGAACTCTTGTCTCAAGAAGGCATAGAGGGTGCCGAAAACTGGGCAATTCCTTACTGGGAATACACCAATCCAAGCGAAGGAACTATTCCATCTATTTTTCGCGATCAGAATTCTCCACTCTATGAATTGAGCAGGGGGGTAAGAATCAACAGCGGTGAGTCGATGAATGATATCGGGGTCTTACAAACGATTGAGAATGGATTGAAAGATAGCGATGAACAATCAACCTATCAAAGCTTCAATACCGCACTGGATGCCAATCCCCATGGCTTCATGCACGATGTTATTGGAGGACAGCAAGATTCTGATGCAGACAAACTCATTACCGGTGCAGCACAACGAGCGTATGCAGAGCGCATAGGCGCTGGAGATGCTGACGACATTGGAGACTTTGGCCTCATGGGCAACGTGGCATCAGCCGCTTTGGACCCTATTTTCTTCCTACATCATTCCTATATCGACAAAATCTGGAGCGACTGGAATGCATCAGCCAACGCAACGTTTCTAAACGAATTCCAGCTCCAAGAAAACCCTTGGAACTATCAATACTTCACACCTTCCAGCGACGGAAATCCAGAACTCGAGACCTATTCCTACTGGGGCGATGACCCCAAGACCGTGATGAGCGAAATTTATTATCCCAATTACAGCTATGACGACACCCGTGGCGAGAACAACGTACCAAACCCTGTCCTTTCATTAATACAACATCCAAGCTTTAACCCAGTCATCGTTGACAAAAAAATAAGCCCCCCAACTAACGCACAATCAGAAGCTCAGGTCATCAGCCTTGACTTGCCTCTTACTTATTCTGATATTGCCAATCTCAACAAAAACAATGACATCAACTTTGAAGTCAATGTTGACTATGCAATACCCATGAATAGCTCCACTTCATTCAAGATCATCTTTTGGGACTTAGACACCCTAAAAGATCCAATTCGCCGAAAAGAATTGCTGTCAGAAGTCGGGATTGACAACCTACCAGGATTCCAAGTTGTACCTTTCCCGATGGGCGGGAAAACGCCCATGGGAGATCACAACATCCATGACGGCAGCATGTTGATGAAAATGGGAGCATCCATTGATCTCACTCATGCATTCCTAAAAGCGCAACAAGCCGACCCGAGCATCCTTAATTCGATTAGCGATAGCTCCTTGGGCATGGTTGCCATCTCAGAAGACAGCGTCTCCATACAGCAACTTTCTGTATCCCTCAACCAAAATCTCAATGAAACCAATATTGACGGCAACACGTTTGACAATGCCGCCTACTTAGCCGAGTATCCTGACCTACTCAAAAACCCTTCAGCCTTAGCCGATCCCTACGGATATTTTCAAACGACTGGCAAAGCCCAGGGTGACCTTCCAACAACCATCGAAGATCGTGCTGAAGAACTTGGCTTCGGCTACCTCGCCGCAAACCCTGATCTCGTCGTGGAGCTCAACAACTCTCCTTATCAAGCGATCGAAAATTATCTCGACACTGGACTAAAAGAAGGGAGAACACTCATCCCCACCTCTGCACAAAATTACGATCAAGCAGATTCCATCATTGGCACTCAGGCCTATCGTCTCTACAACGGAATTACAGGAGATTATCTCACCAGTGCCAACAGCAGTGAGATCTACTTTTTACTAGCGAATGAAGAAGGCTGGCGTAATGAAGGAGAAAGCTTTCAGGTAGGAGCCAAAGCAGCAGACCAATCCATCTTTCGCTTCATCAACCAAGAGACAGGGGGCGCTTACTACAGCAAAAGTAAAGAAGTCCCAAACGACGACGACTTCGTTCTCGAAGGCTTTGCCTTTGAAATCTTCTCAAAATCAGCCAAGAAGGGAAGTGATCGCGTTGCACTCATTCAATATTTCGACGAATCCAGCGGTCAATACCTACTAAGCAGCTCTATCGAAGAGCAGCGCATCCTCGAGAATGAGGGCAACTGGATCAACGACGGACTCTTGGGTTACATCAATCCGATGCATTAAATCAATGCTCCACCCCGTCAGGATTTAAGTGCTCCAGCAACGCGGCAATGATCCGCGCATTCGCCGCGGGGAAGGGATAGTTCGCTAGAGCCTCCGGAGACACCCAGCGCACCTGCTGACTTGCCAATGGCTGCGGTTCACCGCTTAGCCATTGACAAAGATGCACCACAAAACGCAGCTTTTTATGGCTGTAAGCGTGCTCAACGCTGATCAGCTCCTCCCCCACAGTCACCTCAATCGCCAATTCCTCCCGCAATTCACGGGAGATGGTCTCCACGATCAGCTCTCCCTGCTCCTGTTTCCCGCCGGGAAACTCCCAGAGGCCACCGAGCAGCCCCTCATTGAGACGTTGATCAATCAACACCTCACCGGCTTCGTTCAGCACAACACCGACACCAATCACTTGAAAGGGAACAGCTCGAGGGGTGTCTTTCACGGGATAGCGACCAACATCGCCAGCAGCGTAAGCAGCGCAATGGGCCTGCCAAGGACAGGCCCCGCAGTTTGGTGAATGGGGAGTGCAAACGGTGGCACCCAGATCCATCAGCGCCTGATTGAGATCACGAGCACGGCTGGGTACAGCTGCAACAAGAGCCTCACTCCATTGCCAACACAAAGCCAGATCACGTGCTGGAGGTCTGGGATGGGCTTGAAGCCGAGCCAAGACCCGACGCACATTGCCATCAAGAATCGCCAACGGGCTGTTGAAGGCAGAAGACAGAATGCCCCCCGCGGTGGTGCGGCCAATCCCAGGGAGGCCCATCCAGCAGTCAAGATCCTTTGGCCAAGCCGAGAGCCTCGTGCTTGAGGCAGGAGCAATCTGATCAAGCAATGGCTTTGCTCCAGACAAAAGACGACGGGCTCGCGAGTAGTAACCAAGCCCCTGCCAAAGCAGCAACACATCGTGTTCGCGCGCCTCAGCCAGTCGTTCAAGCGTGGGGAAAGCCTCCATCCAGCGCTCCCAGTAAGGCAACGCCACCTGCAACTGGGTCTGTTGCAGCATCACCTCCGCGATCCAAATGCCATAGGGAGACAACATCTGATCTGGCAGCGGCCAGGCCTGATCAGCGGTGTACATCCATGGTTTCTGCAGCGGATCTCTTCGACCAGCCACCTGCCACCACTCCAGCAAGAGGGAACTCCTCTCCTGGGTGACAAGAGACAAGTTCCCTGGGTCCGTAGCAGCAGGGGGCACGATGGTGGTGATGCGAGAAAACCATGGTGCACTGGCTAGCGGTTCTGGCGCCTTTCGCTCTCTGGCTTGGTGCGGATTTTGTCGAACCAGCCAGAAGCCAAACGGGCAATCAGGAGCGGAATCAGCTGAAACCCTCAGCGACACTTTCCGATCGCAACTGGCGCGCCTTTTGGAGGCATCACCTGGGGGATTGGAGAGGAAGCTGGACGCGCTATGCCCCCTCCGGCAAGGTCAAGGAAACCTTCGCGAGCTCACGACTCTTCAGGGCAGACCCGGCCAAGAATGAGATTGTCCAGGTGAATCGCTACCGCTATGCGGACGGGCGTTCGATCGAGAAAACGTGGGCATTCAACATCAAAGATCACAGTCAAGCGGATGGATTTGCCCATCCCGCCAGCGACGCCATGCGTGGTTTAGCCCTCGACAACGGGTCTGCGGCCTGGCTGATTCCCACCCTCAAACCCAACCAGTTCGCGCCCTTTGAACTCTTTCTCAAGCGTGGAGACATTCGCCACAGCGTGGGAGTGCTCTATGGGAAGAGTGGTGAATTGCTGCGAACAGCCAGCATTAGAGAAAAGCGCGGAAGCCAATCAGACATCGACTGGACAGACACCGTTGTCCAAGTGGAGCCTTGGAATCCCGTTGGCCGCTGGCAGGGTGAGCAGCAACAGATCCAAGCCGATCTCTCCCGCGTTCCAGTGCAGCGCTCCGATTGGCAGTGGATAGACAACAACCAGACCAACCACTTCTTACCGGATCGAATCATCCTGCGCTGTCCTGAGCGAATCACCGCGGGGCAAGGCTTCTCCATTCGCGTGATCTGGCTAGTGGATGACGGTGAGCTGCAGACGATCACAGCTCAATACAACAGCGAATTTCAATTAATGGCCGTGACGCACCAAGCGCTCACACCCGAAAGCTGATCATGGGGCACACCTTAAATTTTGCGCTCAGATCGTGGATGGGACTGCGTCTTGCCGGGCAAGCACTGCCAGTTATTACACCCACCTGTGACGCATTTCAAGGCTTTAAAACGTTGAGCGATTGGTCGTAGCCCCAGGCCCTGCGAGTGCTTCCTTGCGAAGCTGTTGGACCAAACCGTTGCGTTTGAGCTGGCTAATCGAAAGATTGATTCGCTTCACCGTTTCAGGATTGAGCTCAGGGGACAAAGCAAATCCTTGAAGTTCTGGACGGATCCCAGACATCGCCAAAACAGGGATGATTCCTGCAGAAGCCGCATGAGACTGGAGATAACGAAGCTGCAACTCGTCTGCCAGCACCGCATTCACGCGACCATCCTTGACCGCCACCAAGGAATCGCGAATCGACTCGATAGGTACACGACCAGGCTGAGATTGACGCGAAGAAGCCGTCAACTGAATTCCAATCTCCTTCAATAACTCTTCACTCACAGTTCCCGGTTTATAGCCAATACGCATACCTGACAATTCATCAAAAGAACTCAAACGACGACTGGCTAAACCCTGTGCCTCTTGAACTAATTCCACAGTGAGAAACCCCACCAAAACTGCACTGGAAATATTGCGAACGACATAGCCCGCCATTAACACAGCGCGCCCTCTGGACGTATCAACAATCTCCGCGTCTCCCTCCCCAGTCAGAATAATCGTAAATATTTTGACAAATCGATGCAAGCGGCCCTTCCCACCATATTTGACCAATCTCGAATAATCTTCAACCCACCAAACAAGTGCACTCATCACAAACAACGACAATGTCAAAAGAGCGACCATCCGCAACAACGAAGGGCTGAGCATCGCTGCAAGAAAAGCTCGACTCAAACTGAACGGATCATTGGCAACCATGACCGCCTGGCCATCTTCCTGAAAAGGCAAACTAAATCTATAATTGCGAAGTCGGTCAGGGCTTAAATTAATACATTCAACAGCCACATCAAGGTCATTGGAACGAGTTGCATCCAACATCGATGCAATGGAAGGCATCCGAATCAGCCTGTAATGAAGATTCTCCCGCTGTGCAACTTGCGTCCAAAGCTCGACAGCCAGACCCTTCCAAATACCAGATTCGCGATAACTGCAGGGCTGACTTCCATCAACGACACCGACCCGTAAAACTCGCGGTTCTGCCAAACCAGCCACAGGAACACATACACTCCAGCCAAGCAGCAGAGAAGCAGCAATTAAGAAGCGACGCTTAAAGAGTTGATTCACTCTCAACCCACGAACAACTTTCCCCATAAATCATTCCGATGCGAAAACACTGATTTTCAAAACGTTAATTTCCACAAGCCGCTTTTAAAATAATACAATCACGGATGCGGTGCAAGCTGGCAAGCAACTAGATACCGGCGCAAATACATTGCAAAGTGCTTGACCTTCAATACCCGAGGGGCTTTGTTGCTGCTTACAAAAATACTCAACTTACAAGAGTGAGACATGAAAAATAAGACGATCATCTCAATTCATCTGAGCCTCCCTCTCGTTCTGAATCTGAATGCGAATCGACAAATGCAGGAAGGTCCGGGTACGTCACACTTCAAGGAAGCACTTTGGCCAAGCTGATCAATTGGATTTCGTCCGTCTGATTCATTTCGGATTGAGCAGCGACGTGCGGCGCCTTGCCCGCAAACCAGATCGCTGGTGGCTTCGGCTCAATGCAGACTGGGGAGGTCTTCTTCTTCCCCGCGAACCGTGGAGATGCAATGGGATCGCACAACATGAATTCAATGTTGCGGATTGATTGCGAGAGAGCAAGATCGGCCTTGAGGATTAGGAGGAGATCGATTCACTTTTCCCTAAGCGGTGCATCGCTTCCAATAGATCGCATCCGCTTGCTCCCCAAGAAAATTCGATTGGGGAGGTCACATTTGAGCGCAGCCACCAGCGAAGAGCTCATGACTCTGGTTCGAGCCCTCTCACCCCTTCAAAGACATCGTTCGCACTCGCCTACAGTCGTATGAATGACGGCACAAGCTGAACGAACCCGCACTGAGAAAGCGGCACAGCCTGGACGCAACGACCCGAAGCAGCACGGCTTTGTTAACAGATATCAGAGCCTTCTCGCTAGCCGCTTCACAACAAGTCAAAGCGTCATCCGTCGCCAAAACCCACTAATCTCCGCGCAACTCATTGGTTGCATAGTGCGGGGCCCTTTTGTTGTTGTGCTGACTCTCTCGGTTGCGCTTGCAGCATGCGGGCAGAGCAAGAAATCCAGCACCACCTTCTTATCGGTCAACACGGCAACGATCTCCCAGGGCAGCTTCCAACCAAGCATCAAAGCGGTCAGCCCTCTTGAGTCGACCACCAACGTGACGCTCAGCCCTGAAACCGATGGTCGGGTGATCAAAAAGCTTGTCAGAGAAGGGGATCAAGTTCAGGCCGGTCAGGTGATTCTCGTGCTCGACAACACGCAACTGAGCGCTCAACTCGATGCATCTAAAGCACAAGCGCGCTACGACAAAGTGAATGCTGAGCGATATCAATATCTGTACGAACAAGGAGCCACATCTGCCAAACGCCGTGACGCCTATTTCACAAAGGCGATCGAATCAAGGGATCAGGCCATCGCCGACAAAGCCACCCTTAATTATAAATTTGTACGCTCTCCAATCAATGGGGTGATTGGTGATTTAGACACCGTAAAAATCGGTGACTACATCAAAACCGGAGAGGTGATCACAGGAATTGTGGACAACTCCACGCTTTGGACCTTGATGGAAATACCCGCGTCTCAGGGATCCCAGGTCAAAGTGGGGCAACCTGTGCGGCTCGCATCGCAATCCACCCCAGCGATTACGGGCGAAGGTGAGATCACATTTGTTTCGCCCTACTACGCGATCCCCAAATCGGGCAATCCTCCCAACACGCTGATGGTGAAAGCGGAGTTTCCCAACCTCACAGGACAATTAAAAACAGGCCAATACGTCACGTCCGAGATCATTACCGGATCGCGTAATCAGTTGTCGGTACCGGTTCAGGCGGTGATGATGCAAGCCCAACAGCCGTTCGTTTATCAGGTAGTACCCGTCAGCAAGGCGCTACCGACCATCAAACGCTCATCCAATACAACAACCAAAGCGTTGAAAAAACTGGAAAAACTTCCGGGCAATACACCCATCGTGATTCAAACAAAGGTGCAGCTCGGAGATCTGCAGAACAACCTGTATCCGGTGCTATCGGGACTTAAAGCTGGGGACAAAGTGGCTGTTAGCAACACAAGTCGTCTTCGCAGTGGCATGCCTGTGAAGGTTTCAGCAGGAGCCAACTGAACCGATGGCCTTCTCTGACAATTTCATTAAGCGACCGGTCCTCACCACGGTCTGCAGCATTTTGATTCTGCTGGTTGGGCTCATCTCGATCCCGATGCTGCCGATTGCCTACCTGCCAAATATTGCCAATCCTCTGATCCAGGTCAGCGCAACCTATGGAGGTGCCAACGCGGAGGTGACAGAACAAGCAGTGACAAATCCATTGGAGCAACAGATCAATGGCGTTCCCGGGGTGAGCTACATCTCGTCCAACACCGACATGACAGGCATCAGCACCGTCAATGTTTATTTCGACCAGACAACAGACATTGATATTGATCAGGTGAATGTCCAGAACCGTGTGACTCTGGCGAACACCCAGCTCCCGGAGCAGGTAAGCGCAACAGGTGTATCCGTTAAGCAAAGCAATCCTTCAATCCTGCTTGCCTATGAGATCAGTTCCAGTGAAGGGCAATTCGATGCTTCTTATTTAAACGGACTCGTTTACGAACAACTTTATTACCCACTATCGCGGGTGGAAGGCGTTGCCACCGTCACTATTATCGGAGGCGCCAATCCAGCCTTTTGGTTGTTTGTTGATCCCAACAAACTTGCAGCCAACAAACTCACTTCAGAAGACGTCCTTAATGCCGTGCAGTCACAAAACAGTGTGGCTGTTGGTGGGCTTGTTGGAGGGCCTCCGGCCTCAGGCGATCAGGCTTACACCTATCCAATTGTGGTGGAAAACAACGGCAACCTGATTTCGATCGATGACTTCAACAACCTGATCCTCAACCGCTCGCCCTCTGGCAATCTTCTCAAGCTGAAGGATGTCGGCGAAGTCCGCTATGGCACCAACACCTTTTCAGTGCAGGCCGTTGATAAAAACGGAAGAGAAGCTCTCACTGTTGCTATTTATCAAACCCCTTCGAGCAACGCTCTCGATGTTTCTGAAGCCGTGGTTGATCAAATCAACCAGTTCAAAACCACAGTGCCTCCTGGCGTCACAATTAACCAGATTTATAACATTGGCCAATTCATCGAATCCTCCGTTGATGGAGTGATTGATGCCCTCGGACTTGCCATCGTGCTGGTCCTGATCATCCTGTTTCTGTTTCTGCAAAACTGGCGCGCCACCGTCGTACCCAGCCTGGCCATTCCGATTTCTTTGGTGGGAACGTTCGCATTCCTCAACGTCTTCGGATTTTCAATTAATGAGCTCACACTGCTGGGTCTCGTCCTGGCAACAGGCCTCGTTGTCGATGACGCCATCGTGGTGATCGAAGCGGTGTCCACCAACATCGACAAGGGAATGAAGCCCCGCGAAGCAGCACTCGCTTGCATGGGGGAGCTCTTCGGTGCACTTCTTGCGACAGCCCTCGTGCTCATGGCGGTGTTTGTACCGGTTGCGTTTTATCCGGGTGGGATTGGGATCATCTACAAGCAGTTCGCACTCACGATCGCCTTTTCGGTAGCCATCTCTGCGTTTAATGCACTCACGTTTTCGCCCATGCTCTCGGGGCTGATTCTTTCTCAGAAAAAAGCACCGGAACCCAAGGGCCGCAGCTGGATTGTGGTGGGAGTGATCGTGGGATTGGCCTTTGGCCGCTTCAGTGCTGCTTCCTTCGGAAACTGGACTTACGTCGCCGGCATCGTGATCGGTGCTCTCGCTGGTTCGAACCTGCCACTGATCTTCAAGGTGTTTAACCGCAATTTCGAGCGTCTCGAAACCACCTACTCAAAGCTCCTCAAACGAATGATCCAAGCCCGCCGCATCGTGCTGGTTGGATTGATGGCAGGAATCGTGGCGACCGGCTTCGCCTTCACCATCCTTCCTACAGCCTTTATCCCCGATGAAGATCAAGGCTATGGAATGGGAATTTTCCAACTACAGAATGGGGCGTCCCTGGTGGAAACCAAAAAGCTTGGGATGCAAATCGCCAAGGTTCTCAGTGAGGAAGACGATGTAGCCCAAGCCTCAATCATCAATGGTTATGGCTTCAACGGCTCCAGTCCCGATCAAGGCATCTTTTTCTTCGGCCTCCAACCCTTAGAGGAACGCAAAGGAGCCGCTCACAGTTCAGACGCCATCGTCAAACGCCTGAATACCAAGTTAATTCAATTAAGCGACGGCCTTGCAAAGGCCTCAGGCCCACCAGCGGTGCCTGGATTCTCACCCCAAGGCGGTTTTTACTTCCAGTTCAACGATCTCAGCAACGGTGCTTACAGCTTCAATGAACTCTCCGATTTAGCGGGCCAACTGATCAAGACGGCCAATGCCAGCGGAGACTTTTCCAACGTTTACACCCAGTTCACGCCAAGCTCTCCAGCAATCGGCCTCAACATCAATCGCGAGGTGATGGGTGCTCTCAACGTCGACTTCAAAGAGGCGATGGACACCATCTCCGCGCTGGCCGGGAATAACTACTCCGGCATCACCTACGAGAGTGGCCAAGTTCGCAACATCTACGTGCAAGGCACGCCGAATCAGAGACAAAGCATTGATGACATCCTCAGCTTTTATGTTCGATCAAACGATGGCGAATTAGTCCAGGTTTCGCAGTTTGCGGAAGCCGAGCTCAGCAGCGCCCCACCCGTGATCAGTCACTACAACTTGAACCGCACCGTCTTGATCCAAGGCGCAGAAGCGATCGGCAAGAGCAGCGGGCAAGCCTTGAGCAAAATCCAGCAATTGTTTAACGCTGAGAACTTCACCAACATCGGGTCAGCCTTCACTGGCCTGGCAGCTCTTCAGCTCTCAGCAGGCAACGCGAGCATCCTGGTGTTTGGACTTGGGGTGCTGATTGTGTATCTCGTGCTCTCAGCCCAGTACGAGAGTTACATCACCCCGGTCATCATCTTGGCAACAGTTCCCCTGGCCATGCTTGGAGCTCTCGCCTTTCTGGCGATCCGCTCCATCGATTTGAACATCTATGCACAAATTGGCCTGGTCACCTTGATCGGCCTGGCGGCCAAGAATGGAATTTTGATCGTAGAAATGGCCGAACAAAAACTCAAAGAAGGGAAAAGTACAGTGAATGCCGTGATCGAATCGGCCGAATCACGGCTTCGTCCCATCCTGATGACCGCCGTCGCCGCCTTAGCCGGTTTCTTGCCGTTAGTGGTCGCCAACGGTGCAGGAGCAAGTGCACAACAATCCCTTGGCACAGTGATTTTTGGTGGATTGGTTGTTGCCACCGTGCTCTCCTTGGGAGTGGTTCCCCCCGTTTATGTGCTGGTCAAAGATCTGGAGAGCAGGCTCTTGTCACCCAGCCAATGAACGCTCCTCTTGTTCCGATGCAGTCGCTCTGGACCTGGGAGTCCCATGACATTGGCTGGTCCGTGATGGGGGACCGCACTGCACCCGAAGCCGTGCTGTTGATTCATGGCTTTGGCGCAAATACGAATCATTGGCGCTTTAACCAACCCGTACTCGCCGAGCAAGTTCCCACCTATGCCATCGATCTGCTTGGTTTCGGCAGGAGTGATCAGCCACAAGCACGGCTAAACGAAGAACCCACGACCAACAAAACAGTTCAATACTGTTTTGATCTTTGGGCTCAACAAGTTGCCGACTTTTGTCAGCAGGTGATTGATCGCCCCGTGGTTCTCGTTGGCAACTCAATCGGTGGTGTTGTCGCTCTGAGAGCGGCTCAACGTCTTGGGGCAGAACACTGCAAAGACGTGGTGCTTATCGACTGCGCTCAGCGGCTGATGGATGACAAACAATTGGCAACGCAACCGGCGTGGATGGCCTGGATTCGCCCCCTCCTTAAAACCCTGGTGAGTCAGCGCTGGCTGAGCACAGCCCTTTTCCGCAATGCGGCCCGCCCAGCGCTGATCCGTAGCGTGCTCAACCAGGCCTATCCGAGTGGCGCCAATCTCGACGATCAACTGATTGACCTGCTTTATCAACCAACGCAGCGACCGGGAGCAGCTGAAGCCTTCCGAGGCTTCATCAATCTGTTTGATGACCACCTGGCCCCTGATCTATTAGCCACTCTGGAGCAGCCCGTGCATCTGATCTGGGGTGAACGCGATCCTTGGGAACCAGTGGAGGAAGCGCACTCCTGGGCTGAACGCTTCAGCTGCATCCGGTCCTTGCAAGTGCTGCCCGCCGTCGGCCACTGTCCCCACGATGAAGCTCCCGAACCGGTGAATACCCGATTGCTGGAGATCCTGAAGAACAGCGGATGAGCGACAACAGGCAAGCACGAGTGAATCGACTGGCGCAGCAATGGAACGAAGAGGACATCCCGCCTGCATCGATCAACCACTGGCTGGCCCAGTTCGATCGGGAGGAGCAGTCGATCGCCATGCGCCTGCTCGAATGCATGGAGATGCACAGCTGGGCAAGACTGCTGCGGGAATGCCGGGTGCTCCACGAGCGCCTTTGCCGCGACCTACAGGACGAAGGTTTCGATACCAACGACTGGCATGACATCGATATCACCCGATCCTTCACCTGCAAGAGCGGTGATCTCATCGCCTATGCCTACCGGAAAGCCAACTGCCTACCGGTGACTGGTTTCAGCAGCATCGAACAACTGCTGGCGAATCCTCCCAGACCGGGGGAGAGGCGAGCTCTAGTGGTGCTGGATGACTACATCGGCACGGGGTCGCAGTTTCTGTTCCATTTCCTTGCGCGACAACCGGTCCATCTAGAGCTGTTGCAGCGCTATGCCCGGGTGCGCTTGGCGGCCGTGGTGGTGCATGACGACGCTCGACACAAATGGCGTCTGCTGCAGCAACGCTGCATCCGCGATGTGATGGCCATAGAAGAACGCCAACTGGCCTGCATTGATTTCTCAGGGGAACG
>WLWE01000249.1_pt1 | contig 49257 bp, 12 predicted proteins | sample 6718301 | NCBI WGS metagenome assembly WLWE01 (sample SAMN12718691, study PRJNA515312) | sponge metagenome | isolation source: marine sponge | host: Mycale hentscheli | place: New Zealand: South Island, Marlborough, Capsize Point | collected 2003-05-01
AGCAGCAGATGAGTAGGCCAACTTATAAGTGTACTGTACCAGGTACATTGTGGGAGTTCTACAACTTTGTTACTATTGCTCTACAGCAATCACATCCAAAGACTTGGATGGAGGATCAGAGAGTTCTGCATTGGTTTATCAGTGATACATTTAAGTTTGATAAAGTAAATGCAACAGCTGCGGCCACCAGTGACGAGCAGGAACCAGCTGAAGAGAATGAGGTTAATGAAGCTACAGTAGATAATAAAGCCACTGTAGATACAATACCTGAGAATTCAGAAGAAGAGACCAAGGACCCCGCGCAGGTAGATCTAGAAGATATGATTGCAGATATTGAAGCAGAAGATACTCAAATTCTTACTGAAGATGAGTTGTCATCACAATTACATGGTGTTGATAATAATCCAGAAGGTACATTCAAAGCTGAAGAAGAGGATGAGGAACCAGTAGATGATAGTCCTGAAATTACAGGAATACCTGATGGTGACAAGTTATCTGACACTGATGATGAGGATCCTGTATATGATGAAGATCAGATTACAGAACGTATCAAAGAAGATGAGGCTGCAGAGCTAATCAAAGGCCAAGAAGCTGTTGATCAGCAAATGGCACAAGAAGCAGCAGCCGAACAACCTGAAGAAGATTTAGGTGAGGCAGACTTTGATCTAGCCTTAGCATCAGATGATGAAGATGATGTTGAATCAGGAGATGTTGATTTTGATTTTGCATAAAACCAATATGAATAACTACAAGGGAGATGGCTTAGGCTGTCTCCCTTTTTTTTTTACTTATATAAATGTAATGACATTGTACATATAAAAAGATATAGTGTAAATGTATCCATAGGTTCTTGTTCTGAGGATCCTATAAATTCCCATCCAAGTGCACACCTATCATGAGGCCAGTGAAACGCTATGTCTAATTGCCACTTCATATTATCTTAGTTTACCAGCTCCTTCTATACCTTTTAATGATGCAGGTAAATCTGCAGTACCACCTGTAATACCTATAGTTCTTCCAAGGTGTCCAATAATTTTGGGTTGACCTTTTTGTTTAAACCATAAATCACCTTGATCCTTTTGATAGTAAGCTTTTTCATTACCTGTTACATGCTTAAATATATCTTCCATAATTTTAGCATATAAACCTATTGTATTACTAAATGCAGTTGTAGTAGATGTAACAAGCTTCATGTAATCATCTAATCCAAAATTAGTTGCACCAATTTGTGGTAAAGGAATAAATGCGGTAACCTCTTGTTGAGTACCGATTGTTAAAAGTTGTAATAAATTTTCTATGTATCCTTCTAGTACAAAGTCATCTGTAAACAAAGGTCCTGATTTCTTTTTCATTTTTTTAAATCTATCAGGATCATCAGGATCATAACCAAAACCTAATGCAAGTATCATTGCAGCAGCTGCCATTATCATAACATCTGTTACAGATCTCATAACATCAGTTTTTTGTTGAGCAGTTAAATAATTATAATCTTTTCCTAATGATTTAAAATAAGTATGAAGAGCTTTATAAGTATTTACATAATAACCTATAGGAGTTGTTCCTAAAGCAAAGTCATATCTAGGTTGATATCTCTCTGGAGAAAATACATTTTTTCCTTGGGTTTTATCATAACTAAATGCCCATTTATTATAAAACATTGGAAAGAACCATTTTCTCATAAAAGTAAATAGTCTGTAACCCATATATTTATTACCTTCAGATTGACCAAATTCATCATAAGCACCATACAATCTTCTAGAACTTCCTGCAAACTTATTTTTAAAGCTTTTAAACTTTTCCATATTAGCAATTTGCAAAAGATCACCTTCATCTAATTGAATTACAGCTTTAATATTATTTTTTTCTTTTAGTTTTTCAACTGTAATTCCATAAAAGTCTGCTATATCTTCTAAAGATTCTCCTTCCTTATATGTATGCTCTACCTTTTTATTAGAATATTCTAAATCAACACCTTCTTTAAGCTGCATCATACCTGTTTTCTTATCAAGCTCCCAAGCATCAACATACCTTAATTTAATTGTCTTACCATTTTTAAGTTTTTGTTCTACAAATTCTGAATTTAAAAATGCTCCAAATAATTGTAAAGCTGCTTCCATTTCTAAATTCTTTCTGGCCATGTACATCCATTCATTATTTAATAAATCTTTATACATGCTTCTACTTACAGTTCTACCAAACTTGTCTTTAGTCATAAATACAGAATCAAAAGCCTCTATTAATTGAGAGTTTAATGATCCAACTTTTATAGAATATACATCTTTAGAAATCCACTGAGTCATTGCTTTTGCAGCCCAAATTCTACCTTTAGCATAATCTCTTGCATTTACAAACTGTCCACCAGCAGCTTCAATATAGTTTTGCATTAACTGACCAAATCTATTTTTTAAATCTGAAGGTAAGTTTAATGCTAAAGAAGATCTTGCAGATAAACCTTGAATCTTAGATAATACTCTATCTAATGTTGCAGATTTATTACCCCCTTCAAATTGTCTACCATGAAATTCTCTTTCAATTAATGATCTAACTTGTTCTAATCTATTATAAGTACCTTTTTCTTTTACACCTACAAGTTTACCAGCTGTCATCATAGCACCTCTACCAAATACATTTTGTTTTTTAAGTGCATTATCAGGATCCTCTAAAGTTTGTAAGATTGATTTAACTAAAGGTAATGTTTCAATAAGCTTCTTTTGTTGCTCTATAGAATATAAGTATCTCATCATATTTCTCAGAACATCAGGATCTGCGTTATCTATTTCTACATCATATAAACCAGAAATAGGAATTTTTTCTATTTCTTCTCCCTCTAAAGTTGTTGATACTAATCTATATTCTTGAGTAACATCATCATATACAAAGTTGTAACCTTCTTCAGATCTATCTTTACCTCCACCAATATCTCTAATGTACTGCTTCATATTTTCTTTAATCTGAGCACCACGACTACCTATCTTTCCTGATTGAATTACAGAAAGATTATCTCTTAAAATGTATCTAGGAAGATCTAGATAAAGCTTAGATGAATTGGGTGAATCCTCTTGAAACATCAAATGCTGCTCTTTCATAGCTTGCAGTAGCTTAAATCTTGCTGAGTTTGGATTATTTTGTAGCTTTTCAAAATCTTTATTTATATACTTAGATCCTTCAATATATCTAGGTAAAAATTGATTTTTATTATTCACATGCTCCCCTACAATAAGCTCTACCTTTCCAGTACCAGGATTGTACCCAGTATAAAACTCCTTTTTAATTTGATAATTAGAGTGTCTAGCATTCCCCACAACAGGAATACCATTTATTTTAACTACAGATTTTTCTTTTGTTATAGGATCTACAAGTTCTGTAGTTTCATAATACTGTTCATCAGAAGGTAATGATATTATATTAGCAATACTTTTTTGATAAAAGTTTTGTATTCCACGTTTACCTTTTTCATAACCTTGATATATAACATGATTATCAAAAAACCAATCTGAAAATTCATCATTATCTGCAATTAATTTTTTTAGATCATCTGTATTAAGAAAATTTTCTAACTGTTCTGCAGTTTGTGCGTCCTGACCCATTTGATTTAAATAATCATTAAATGCATCTACATAATATTCAGTAGCCACTTTATCTGTCATAACCCCTAGTGCAGCTATAATACTATTTAATTCATTAGCTTCTTCTAAACTTAAACCTGTACTTGCTTGCTTATCTAAAAGCATGACATATTCTTTTTGATTTTCTGCAGTAAAAGCTTTTTTATTATTTTTCATTACTGAAATTAAAGCTCTAAGTCTAGAGGATTCTTTTTTAGATAATCCTGATGTTTTATCCAAACTAGCCTTATAATCAATAGTTTTTTGCTGAAGAATTTTAATCTTACGAATTTTATCTGCACCTAATTCTTCAGGTACAGGTTGATTTAAACTATCCTTAGTTCCATAAAGCATTCCATACATTTCAGAATAAACTTCAGATATATCAATCTTAGAAGACTTTGTCATCTTTTCTTGTAACTCCTTTAATCTATTAATTAAAGTAAACTTTGTATCAAAATACTCAGCAGTCTGTGCTATTCTTGTATTTTGTCTAAGCCATTCTTCTTTAGCCTTGTCAAATTCTTCTGTATCAACACCAAACTTTGTATCAATTAAATTTATAAAATTATCATATGCATTTTGTAAAGAATCTTTTCTTGGTGTAAATTCATAATACTCTCTAGATGCATCTTTATATTCATTTAATATTTTTGCAATACTTAAATCGTATACACCATCTTTAGGAGAATCAACTTTAGGACTACCATCTTCATAGGTTAATGAATGTAACATTTGATAATCTTTCCATAAAGCTTGTAACGTAGAGTACTTTTGAAACTGTTCTAACTCATCTGTTATTTCATTTGCTTCACTATTATAACTATCTAAAGCTCTTTTTCTTGCTTGTCTAGCAGCTTCTGCTATTTCAGGAGGATACTTATCGTAAATTTTATCTAGTTCATATACTTCAGGAACATAAATATCATGCATAAATTGTCTTGTAAACTCATACAATTCTTTTTGTGCAAGCTGTTCAGCTTCAACATCTTCATCTTCTTTAGCCTTTGTAAGATTATATTCTAGTAAAGCTAAATCATGTCTCCATCCATTTGCAAATTTATCTTGGAAAACATAAATTTCTTTTCTTACAGGTTCTAAACGTAGAATATTACCTGCAGCATCTTTAATTGGTTTTCTACTAAGTATACTATCCTTTGTAGAAACCATATCAAGAATCTGTCTAGTCTTTAATTTATTATAACCCACTTTAGGAAGTAGATCTGCCAATAGGTTTCTAAATTCATATGATTTTCTAAGAGCATCATTCTCAGCTTCAGTTCTTAAATTTTGAATAAATATAGCTAATCCACCTACTATAGGATCATTAGAAGAAGTATAAGCTTCTAAAAATCTATTGTAAAATCCTACATCTTTTAGTTTACCAGATAGGGCATCAACTATTTTATTACGATCTATTTTAAAAGTATTATACTTTTTAACAAACTGAGATATATATTTTGGTTTTATACCCTTTTTTTCTAAAGCTTTATAATCTTCTTCTGTTAGTTTATCCGCCAAAGCTTTATCAAAAAATTCTGCTATTTCAGAATCTTTCATTTTTTTAGTCATAGAATTATATAAATTACTCTTTAACTCATTAACTAAAAAGTCATTCATATAAGCTGTAGTTTCCACATAAAAGTCTACACTATTTTCTTTATAAATATCTGTTATTATTCTATTTGCTTTATCAAGATTGGCGCTAACATTGTTCATAAGGGTAAACAATTCATTATCCTCATTAATCTTAAATCCAAGTTTACCTTCTCCTTGATCTTCACTAAAAAATTGATCAAAGTCAACAAACATATTTTTATAACCATTTATAGTATTTCTATAAGTATAAAGTAACACTACAGCATCTCGTGTATTAAATGATTTAGTTTTACGTAAAGCATCTAAATCATTATAAATATTTTTAGCAATATTATCAACTACACCTACACTATTAACAAAGGCTCTGGCACTATTTAACAAATCAACTTGTCTGGCTTTTTCAGCTCTCACAACATCTTTTATAATTTCATCTTTTGAAAGATTTTTAAAATTACTTACAGTTTGATAGGACGAAAGCATTGATTTTATTTTTGGAGATAACTGTTCTCCACTAAAAATAACCTCTTCAAGTCTTTCTTGAAACTTTGTACTTTGAGCTTTATAACTAGAAGCTTTATTTAAAACTAAATTATTTGTAACAAAAAGTTCATTAATGGCTCTTTGTACATTATTATCACTTATACCTTTTGTTAGGTCTTGAGCCATTTCTTTTATATTCCTAGCATAAAACAGAACATCCTCGTCTGTAACCAGCTCCATTTGTAAGTCATAATTTTCATTTAAAAGTTTACTAGCAAGCTCTTCCATTGTAGTAGACTCATTTATATCTGCAACATTAGATGTTTCATAAACTTTTCTAAATAATTGTTTAATAGCATACAATAACTTTTTAATGAATGCCATAAAACCTGCACTTTCCACTTCTTCTGTAACTTCAGTTACTGCTTTAATTTGCAATGAATAAGTAAGCGCCTCATTTTTAAAATCTGAACTAGTTATATTTAATTCAGGATAATGTCTTTTAACATGATTAATAATAAACTTACCTTCATCAGTGGCTTGCAAGCTTGCATACAAGTTTTCAAATAACTCTTTATTTTCTATTTCTATAGCTTTAATAAAAGGGTGAGCAAACTCGTGAAGCACTGTATCTAAGTTTATATTATCTCCAACTACATATACGGTACCTGCAAAATAAAAGGCTACTTCATTGTTATAAGGCTTTCCTTTACTATTTAATAACTTTTTTGCATCAGCTTGTGTTACATTTGCAAATCCTATATTAGTTGATAAAGCAAGTTTTTTAGCTAATAGTTTTGCAATTTCAATACCTTGAGATTTTCGTTGAGCTTTAGTGTTAACAGGAACTTCTTTTACAAGATTTTTAATTGCCTCTTGAGTTTGAGGATCTGTAAAATAATACTGACCATTAGTTTGAGCTGCATAACCTTCTTCTGCTAATTTTTTAAAAAGTTTTTTATCTTTTAAAGAATCTTTAAGCATCTTACCCTGGCTAACTGTATCAATACCTAAAACTTTTAAAGCGCTGATTACATCTTTCATGTTTTTAGATTCAACCTCTAAAACTTCTACAACATCATTGCCTACTTTATATTTAATTTTGCCAACAACCTTATCTCTTTTATAAACATTATCAACATTCAAACCACCTTCTGGATTAGCAGTCATAAGCGTAACTTCATTTTCAAATGCGTCAGTTATGTCTACAGTAAGATCATTTTGACTTTCATTAGTAAAAGCAAAATATCTAAAGCCAAGATTTCTAAACTGATAGCCAAGCCTATCTTCTACTTTAGGTATAAAGTAAATTAAATCTGTAACATCTTTACCTCTACCCATTTTTACTTTAGCTTCAAAAATTTGTTTCCACTCTAAATACCATTGTTTATATCCATCAAATTGCTGAGGGTAGTCACCTTTTTTAGTTCTTAAAAAGAAATCTAACAAATATAACTTAGGTTTTATTTTTCCAATATCTTTAGCATCATATCCATTTGCAACATTATCTTGTGTTACTAATTCTGTATCAGTTGGATGTTCAATGGTACCTGTAATCACAATAGAATCTCCTGTTCGTATACTATCTTTACCTATAAAAGTTCTAAGTAGTTTCCATGTAGGAAACATTTTTTGAGTATTTGCATACCAGCTTTGACCTTCAAGTAAAGGTATTATTTCTTTAGTAAACTTTTTAGAATTAATTCGTTGTTGTCTTTGACTTACACCATATCTTTGTGAAAGCATCAAACCTCTCTCATTTATCCAATTTAAAAACTCTAATGAATTTTGTTCTTTTTCAAACTGTTCTAGTTTTATAATACCATCAATATCATGAAAAGCTTCATCAGCACTTCTAAGTACTCTGCCATACTTTCTTAATGTAGCAGATCCAGAAAGAGCATAGTCTATAAAAGGATGACCAAATAATTTTTCAATTACTTCTGCAACAAAGGGATCTTTAGCAATAGATTCTTCATAATCTTTTGCTTCATATAGTTGACCTTTCATGTCATACCAATTACCATCTTCTTCAGACAAATAATAATTTCTTATAAACTTTTCATATTTTAATTGGTATACATCATCAACTACATCTAGAACTAAATCTTCTAAGGCTTCATTATTATATGTAGTAAATGCTTTATTATTAAAAATATTTTCCTGAACCCAATTATAAATTTGATTTATAAGTCTCATTAAAGTGCTTTTAGCATACTTATCTCTATGACCTATTGATTCAAAATAAGCTTTATTAATATCAGGATTTCCCCTTTTAGTTCCTATATAGTTTTGATTTAAACCTACCTCTAACATCTCAGAGATAAACTCAATTATAGCTTGTCTATGAGCCCAAAAATTTTTAGTTGCGTTTTTTTCATTCCATTCAACTTCATCTTTATTAAGATTTTCATCTAAATACAGTAACTGAAAATCCAACTCTTTTTTAAACATAGAATCTTCTCTATTCTTTTCAGAAATTTTATCCCATTTAGCATAAACATCATCATACTTATTCCAGTTTTCTATATTAAACCAAAGATCTAAAGATGTTTTACTACCACGCCCTAAAAAAGAATAGATAATATAGGCAGATTGATTTAACAAAGTTTTATCTGATATATCAGTCTTCAATGCTAAAAACTTTTGAATTAAATCAAATGCTGCTAGCGGATTACCTTTTTGAAAATTTAATCCCTTCAGTAATTTATCTGCAGATAAATCTGTTTGTACACCTAATCCACCTAAAAATGTTACCAGCTTCGACTGTAGTTCATTTTGAAATAGTTTGTTAACTTCATTAGCATCAAGCTTACCTCTTTTGAAACTGGGATTAGGTAAATTTGATTCTCCTTCAATGTCTCTTCTAATTTTTTCATCATCAATTGTTTTAAACATTTCATCATTTGGCTGTGCCCAAATTCTTCTTGATACACTATTTCTCCAATATGTAGAGGTTCTTTCATCAGTTGTTTCTGTATCATATGTAGAAAATAATAATTCTCCACCAAAGTCTAGATTATACTTTAATTCAGCATACCTTGTTAGCTGTTTATTTTGTTTATCAAATTCAGCAGTATTTAATACATCATTATAGTATCCAAGTACTTCTTTCTTTTTTAAGTAATCTAGCGTTCTTGCTTTTGTTTCACAAACCATTTTTTAGCAGTTTAGCGGGTTTTCTTTATCATACATTTCTAATATCTCTGCATCATTAATCTCTTGATCAAAGTTTTCAAATACAGTTCCGATTGTTTCAGATCCAGGATTTACATATCCAAAATTATCTAATAAGCTCTTAGATAAAGATATGAATAATTCTTGAGGAGTTGTAGTAAGATTACCCATACCTTCAAAAGGCAAAGCAATCTGACCACCTTTACTAATTATATCATTAGCTTCCTGTATAGCAAAAGCCCAGTTTTCTTCAATTGTTTCAACAATTCCTTCTAATTCTTCTTCATTAAGTTCATTAAGATCATTTAATTGACTTAAACCTAACATCATACCTATAGCATTACCATCAGTTAGCTCATTAAGTCTAGCTTCATTTGTTAACTTGCTATTCCCTTGTATTTGTAAAAAAGTTGCAGGATATACAAATGTAACATTTGGATTTGCTTTAGCAATTGCAGATATTGTTTTTTCTGTAGTTGACACATTATTATACATTGTTACACCAGGTGTATTTGTAGACATAACTTTATACTGCATAAGTTTAAATGGATCTTCTACAGCATCTGTTTCAAATGCAAATTCATCCATAGCAGATTCAGTTAAATAATCTTTAAACCTAAATCTATTTGTATTACTTTTTAAATTATTACCAATAAACGTTCCTAAGAAATCTGTTAAAACTTCTTGTTTAGTAACAGCATCTGAGTTTAAATAGTTATTTACTATTGGGCTGATAGTATTAATAAAATTCTTAAAGTTTGTAATCCCTAAAAAGTTATATTTACTTTTTGTAATACCCGTCTGCATAGCTGCAAAGTTTGTCATATTAGCAAAGAAATCACTTATATAGTTATTAGTTTGAACATCATTAACTTTTACAACTGTTCTATTAGCTAAATCAGCTAAATTTTTAGTATATAAATTAGACGTAAAGTTATTTAAGTCTTTATCATTTAAATACATATTATAAAAAGTTCTGTCTGCATTAGTATCAATCTCTAATCTTTTTAATACATCATATTTAGATTTTAAATTATATTTATCTATAATATTTTTATATTCAATTGCATATGCATACTTAGGATCGTTAAACATATGGTAAGTATTAGATGTATTTGTCAAAGCCATAAATGCTAAATGCTGTTCATATATTTGATCTTTAAGTTTTTCTCCTGAATAAATACTTGTATCTTTTTGTTCTGCAAATCTATTTTTAAACAGTTCACTTTCTTGGAATTCTTTTTTAGGAGTTTCGCTTCTTAAAGATTCTCTTTCTATAACAAATCTTAAATACTCTTGGTAGTTAGAAGAACTATTGCCACTAAATGTATTAAAGTCTAAAGCATATAATCCTTTTTTAGTATAACTATTTTTAGATCTAGATCCTTTTTTCCAAATACCAGCTGTAAAATCAGCTCTAATTTGTTTTTCATCAATGTATATAACATCATCCTTAACTGCAACTCCTGATCTTAATGACTTAACTACTTTTACAGGAACCGTTTTATTTAAAATTTTATTATTATAACTACTACCTAAGTAATATTTTCTTACAGCATTTTGATACAAGAAGCTTAAGAAATCATTTCTAAACGTTTGTGGTACAGAAACCTTATAATCAGGCCCAAAGTTTTCATAAAATAATTTCCTATATTGTTTATCTTCAACTACATCTGTTATATAATTAAATGATTCATCATACCTAAATGAAAATAGTTCTTTACCTAAATCAGCAATAAGCTTATTGTTAAAGAAAGAACTAATAATAGAATTTTCTATAACATTTGTTTTTAACTTTTGACTTAATGTAGGTTCTGAAGCTAAGTTTGCAATATCTTGTTCACTTTGAAGAGCTGCTTGAACATCCGTCATTGTTGTAGTATCTGGATTAGCCGCAAGCTTTAACATTTTAGTTCCTTCCATTTGATCTTCTGCTTGAAGATAATGTAAAAACATGGCCTTAGAAAGGTCACTAGTATATGCAGACTCAGCATTTTCTATATTAGCACCATCTTTAATAAGCTGATACATTTCATCTTCTGTAAATGTTTTATCTGCTCTATCTTCAAATAAAGTTTCAGCAGAAGATATACCTTCATCATATCTTTCTTGTGAGCTTTGAAAAGCTTTTCCAAAGTATTTATTAATAATACTTCTTCTAGCTGTATCTTTTACACCACCATAAGGTAATCTTTTTAAAGGTTCAGCAAAAGTACTTTTAAGTATTCTTTGTTCTTTTACATACTCTCTGACTAAAGGTTGAGATACAAAATAAATTGCTTCTTTTACAGGTACACCTGATTTAATTAATGTTAGTAACACAGGAGCTACCTCATAGTTTCCTTGTATAAAGAATACCCAAGCATCCTTTTCAACGTCAACCCATCCATTTATCATTTGTGATATAACATCAGCTACTTTATTTGTACCATCTACATCATAAAGATTAGATAATGATACAGCGCCATCTAGTTTATGATGACGTAAGAATAAATCAATCTTTCTAGCATCTCCATCTTCTACAGTATATTCTTTAGGCATTGATGCACCTACATAATTAAATACAGTATTGAAAGTATTTTCAATTGCACCTAGACCAAGTGTCTTTTTACCTACAACATTAGATTCATGCTTATACAAGTTATATCTAGCCTCAAGTATTCTAGTAGGACTAAGTGATCCTGTATCTTGTGTCATGATATTTGACTTAGGATTATACTCCATTACATATTGAGCTAAATCATCCGCAATTTCTTTTACTAGTAAAGTACTGTTAGGTGTTGTAAGTGATACAAAGTTTTCAGGTAATGAAAGTATCTCAGACATTATATCAATCAACTCATTTTCCGCAACTGCTTTTTGTGCCTCAAAGTAATCTTCTTTATCTTGGCCAGTAAGTTCTGCACCTTTACTCATGCTAAACTCAGCTAACATAGTTTTATTTAAAGCTTTTCCTTCAGAGTTAATATGCTGCATAAATATTGAAAGCTTATCAATATCAAAGTCAGCCCCTGATTTAGCTACAATTTCTGCAGGAGGTATAATTATATTACCTGCTTGTGGTGGTAAGAAATGAAAGACTTCCATATTTTCAATAGAGTTAAGACCCTGTACAGGAACACGAACACCAACCATAGTTATAGCTTTTCTATTAGCTTTATCATTAGCATCTAACCACTCATCATCTTTAATAGCTTCATTAAGTCTTTTTAATGACTCTTCTATATTATCAGTACCAATAACCTCTCCTTTATATTCTAGGTTTAAAAGATTTTCATAATCTCCCTGAAGCGCTACCATAACTTTCATAGCTGCAGTAAACCCATCTTCTCTTGCATAATAAGTTGGTAAGAAGTTATCTCCTTGTAAATACTTTCTTAACTCTGCAGATGTGGCTTTTCTAAAACCTTGACCCATTACACCATTATACATTGCAGATGATTTCTGTACCAGTGCTTCACCTTTTACTTTCTGTTTAATGATTGTTTTATTAATTACAGATAATAAAACTCTTTCAATTTTATTAGACTCAGGATGAAATGATAAGTCAAACTGTAGATCCCCACTGTCAGTAACATCTATAATATCTATCAGTTGATCACTTAATACATCTTCTGAAGTTAAATTATCTCTAATTAAAGATGCTAGCTTTACTATACTTTCATCTGAGTTAGCTACTACATTTCCATTTTCATCTTGGACAAATCCCATATCGTCCAAAAGTTTTTGGGTAACAAGTTTAGTATAATTTTCAACTGCGTCTACATATTTTTTAACTAAAGCATCCTTTATTTCTGCTTCATCTTTTGTAACTATTCTTCCGTTTTCATAAAGACCTTCTAATATTAATTTTCTTAACTGTGTAGAAAATATAGATACACCTTTATATTTAATTGGTACAGCAGTTTGATTTTTTAAGAACTCACCAAAAATAATATTCTTTGTAAAAGGTACAGAATCATCAATAGAACTATCTTCTTTTACTACCGCATCTCCATTACCTTCTTGACTAATCTTAGAACCTGTTTGGAATGTTACATAATCAATTTGTTCTCTCATCATCTTATCATGGAGATCTGCAAGATTACTATTATCCACAACTCCAGGAATTAATGGAGCTAATGAAAACTTATGAAATGACATAATAGGTAGTACATCAGCTTTAATATTACCAAAGTACTGATACTTCAATGGTGGAAAGAACTGTTCAACATCAGACAGAGATACATCTTTACCATCTGACTCTACAATCTTTTTATAAAGATTTTCTTGAGGAGTAAACCATTCACCCTCTAACTTTTTAAACATTCTATAAGCTTCAAAAGTAATGTAACCTTGACCATCAGCAACCTCCATATTCATATAAGGATCTAGAACTTTAGTAGCAAACTCTTTAGCTTTTTTAGCAGCTTCAGTTTTTTTCATACCTGAATCCATAAACCTCCTAGTATACTCTGCTACGTGCCTTTTGTAGTAATCATCATACTGTGGAGATTTTTTAATCTTATACTCTTTCATAATTGCAGTATGCATAGTACCATCATAAGGCCTTACTTCATACCCATTTTTTTCTGCATATAGTTGTTTAAACTTATCACCATTTATAAATGCCCTTGCTCTTGGATCTGTTCTTAGACTTCTACCACCAGATGCAAGCCCTGCATTTCTTTTATGAAACTCTTCTTTAGCATGATTATACTGTACAGGATCCCCATAAGCTATGATTAAAGTTTCAAAGTTATGAATCCAAGAATTCCAAGTATATGCATCAGCTAAAACTCTTTCTATTTGACCTGTACTTAAATCACCATCAGCAGCTTCTTTACGAATTACAGGATCAATATACTTGTTATCATTTAAGGTAATCATATTTTGAGTACTTTGTGCTTCAAAATAAGCCAAGACATCTGATTTAACTTGAGACCTCAAATCTTCATCTTCATTAATCATATCTTGCAAAGTCATTTCACCGCTAGCTAAAGCTGCTTGATTTTCATCTATTAGATTGTAAAGAAGTTTCTGTGTATTTTCTCCATCTTCTTTAGTACCATCAGTTAGTACATCATCAAAGATTGTAAAAGCCTCTCCTGCAACAACTTCTTCTCCTGTTCCTTTTCTTACAGTAGGTTTATTATATCCAGGAATATCTAAACCATTTTCTTTATACTTTGCTATTCTTTGAGCTTCTCCTGATAAGTAACCTAATACAATATTAAAACCTTTATTTTGTCCAGGTGTAGATACACCAGTTAAATTCTTAGGATTAAAATCTTGAATATCTATATATAAAGAATTGTTTTTATTTTTACCATAACCCTCTAACTGCAGACCTTCAAACGTTAATGCAAGGGATGTACTCTTAGATGCATGTCTCATAAACTCTTGAACACCTGCTTCTAAAAGTGTATGAAATTCTTGTAAAAATTTTGTAGTAACATCTGCATTAGCTGTACTTACTCCTGTAAAGTTAGAACTATCAACTACATTAAGTTGAGTACCTGCTATATTTTTTAATTCTATTTTAAAACCAGGTTTCTTTTCACCATACTCATCACTAAGTGTTCCATCTGACTTACGTTTTAAATTAAACATGTTTCCAAGAAGTACTGAATATTTAGATTGTGTATTTATTTCAGTAGATAACCACCTCATGTGTTGAAACAATCCATTAGGATCCGCAGACTCAGTTGCAGTTTCACCTTCCCCAGTAAGCTCTTGCCAGGTATCTGCATAGTTTAAAGCAGTTACTAATCGTGTTACAGTATTATCAACAAAGTGTTCCCACACTTTATTCTTTTCAGGAGATAATACACTATAATTAGAAAGCCCATCAGAAAATCTATTTTGCATAGTTGCAAGAGTAGATAATCTTGTCTTTACAGAAAGAGGTTTACCTACTTCTTTTTCAATAATTTCAGGTAATCCATTTAACAAAAAGTACATTGGATTTTTACTAACATTCATAGCGGCTGCCTGAAGACCAGGATTATTAGAATTTGCAGCTTTATTTACAGTATTTATTACATTAAATATAAAATTAACACCATAAGACTCAGCAAACTTTGCACTATCTGATGTAATTTTAAGAATTTCATAACTAGTCATATCAAGTTGAACACCTAAAGCCTTTAAAAACTCTACAGCTTTACCAGGTATAAGTTGACCATTACGAGAAAAATCTTTTACTACTTTAGCAAGATTTAATCTATTTGTTATACCTTGAGCATCTTTTATTACATAAGGATTTGTAGTTGTAGATGCTATTGCAAAATTAGTTTTCCAATCACTTAGTATTTTATACAAATTAAAGTTAGCTCTATGCACTCTAGATTCATATGAAGATATTTCTGGAATTAGTTTATCGCCTTCTCTCTTTCTTTCTTGTAGAATAGTTTTATTTACAGTAAGTTGAATATGAGCAATCTGAGGTTTTTTAAAGTCTTGCCAAAAGTTTGTTTCAGTGTCAAATTCTACACCATATTCATAAGGCTGTGATGGATCAGGAAGCATAGTTAATACTTCACCAAACTCTAAATAATTATCTTGTTCATTAATAAGCCTAGAGTAAATCTCAAATGGATCAAAAGAACCCTGTAAAACTCTAGCTAATTTATTCCAAACTACAGAACTATCTTCTAATATAGGTTGTCCAAACTCATCCTTTTGTCTTACAATATTACCTTCACTATCACGTTCTTGTTTAAATATACCTGTTAAAAACAACATAGTCTCTTGGCTGCTTAACTCTTTAGCAGATATAGCATTTCCCTCTCTTGTAGTAAATAAAGGTACACTACTTGCATCATCAATGTCTTGTAAGTATTGCTCTCTCAAAATAGAGAATCTAGATTTTTCTAAATGAAATGCAACTACACCTTTCTTTTGTTCTCTATCTAAGGCTAGTTCTATATTACCAAAATTATCAAGAGTTTTATTTAAAAGTTCTACTCTATCTTTAAGCATTACCTCCTTTAAAAGATCTGGGTTTTCTGTATCTAAATTATCTTCTTGTAAATTTTTTAACTCCTCTTCTAGATTATCTCTATCAAGTGTTAACCTTCCTTTTATAGTTTTATATAATAAAATCTTTTGCTGCTCATTACCTAATATTTTTATGGCCCCGCTGCTTGTGCTAAACTTTCTATTATAAATCTGAAAAGCTTCTGCCATTGAAACATCTATAATATCTACAACCTTAGCAGAATCTTCTACAGTAAATTCAGCTACATTTTTAGATTGCTTTTTAAGAGACTTAATTTGTTTAGCTCTTTGTAAAACTACAGGCTCTAATGTTTGGATAGAATTTTTTACAGGAATAGTAAATTGACCTGTGTAAAGTTTATTAAACATTTCTCTAACTGCAGGATTATACTGTACTTGGTTTGTTTGTATACCAAAAGCTTTTAAAATTCTATTAAGTATTTCAAAAATTTTATTTACTACACGGCCAAGTTTAGTACTTCTACCTCTTGCGTATGATCTATAACCTTCAGATAAAACTTCTTCAATATCATAAAAAGAAGTATCATTATATTTTTTTATTTTTTTAACTTCTTCATATAAAGTTTCTCTTTGCTGAGGAGTAAGAACTAATTGAGTAAATCCATGCCAGGCTTCATGATACATATCTATACTTAAAGCATCTCCATATATAATAGCCTTACCTTGCTTTCCACCTTTAACTTTTTCTTGCTCACTTAATCTTGCATCATTTTCTAATGCCCAAGCAGTATTATAGAATAAACCAAATGAATCTGAATTTACAATACCAACAGCTCTTTCAAAGTCAAGGACTTCATTTAAAGGACTAGTTTTATACCAACTTTCTGCTTTACGCAATGCCTCTTTAGATGTAAATATTTTATCAAGAAAAGTTCTTCTCTTCTTAGATCTTTCCATTGGTGTACTAAAACCTTCTCCATATTTGCCTAATATATCATCAAAACTATTTTGAGACTGCTTCTCAATTTCTTCATTAGTAGTTTTTTTTGTAGATGCAGTTTTTTCTTTAACAACTTTTGATACTGTAGGCTTTACTTTAGTCTTTTTGGAAGTATTCTTTTTCTTTTTAAAATAATTATTTGTCCATACAACACCGTATGCTCTTTTAATATAATCTCTTGCGCTTAACTTCTTAGTTGTATATCCTGATTTACTCCAGTTATTTGCAACCCTAATAGTACCTTTAGAATCAGATACTACTTCAACAGGAGTTTCTGTTCCTATAGCAGCCTTAGCTATAGCAAGACCTATTCCTGAATCTCCTTCAACAATTATCTTTCCTATAGAAACTCTTTTATTTAGTTTCTGAAGAACCTTATACATCAGTTTATTTAACTGTTCTTGTTTCCACCCAAGTTTAGCTAAGTCACCCATATGATTACCCACTACATTAATAGTAATATCTTTACCATATGAGTTTAAATTCTCTGCAATTCTATCTGCATACGCATCAGTGATAGTTTTAATTTTCTTTTTATCAAGTGTCATAAACTCCCAAGCTTCTCCAACTTTAGATTTTATATGTTCTATATCAGCAGTTCCAAAATCAGATCCTATAGCAAATGTAACATCAGAATCATTTACATTTCTAGTTAGCATAGCTTTTCTATTAGGTAATCTATAGGTAATAAATCGCCTTTGGTCTGCTGTCTCTTTAAGTTTAGCTGTATCAGTTTTTGAGTCAACTTCTTCTACAGGACCAATATATCCTAACTGTAATAAGTCTTCTTGAGGAGTCTGAAACTCTTCAGGAATAGCAAATCGTAAGTATGCATTAACACCTGCAAAATAACTATCCTTTTCAGTAGTGTAATCTACACTTGCATTCTTTTTAATAAACTCATAGTAGTTTTTGTTAACAGCCTTAACTATATCATTACCCTTTGTATCTTTTGTAAACTCATAATCCAAATAAGTAGAATCTTTATTTATGATATTATTTTCAGCAAATTCTTTTTGATAAGACATGTTAGCTGCAAACTGACCTTTAACAAAACTTTGTAAATGATCAGCAATTACTTTTGCAGCATCAGGTTTAGATAAATCTATAGTTCTATAAGTTCTTTGAGTTTTACCATCAACTAATTCATCTGTGGCCAACCTTACTTGAATTTTATTTAAACCTTCTTCTTCTTCAATAGTAACCTTAATACCATTTTTACTTGTTCTGTTAGACAAGAATTGATTATAATAGTTTAGCCTATCTTGAGCACTTAATTCTTCATTATTAAACTTAGCATTTGTAGTTAGTATTTTAGCTACTTTCATTGCTAAATCTGCAGGCATATCTAATCTTTGTAAGAATACTTTCTCATCTACAGTTATTCCAGCGCTATCTCTTGTTACAGGAAAATATGCATGTCCTTCTAAGGGTCCTGAATCAATTATGTATAACATATTAAAATCATCAGCAAACTCTGTTTCAGATAATGGAACTAATGTAGTTTGAGTTATACCATAACTACCACCTGTAATTGGAATAACAACTCCTTTGGTTTGGTCAAGTCTCTCAGAACGCATTTCAAATATACCATTTTCTTCATTAACCAAAACAGCTAAACCTTTTGCAGTAAGACTTTGCCATAAAGCTAGCGCATCAGGACTCACTCGACCATCAGATTTAAGAAGTATGTTACCAGACTTCTGCATTATTTGATTTACTTGATTATACAATCTACTACCTAAACCTCTTTGTCTTATATCGGGATGTATTTGAGAGTTAACAATATAACCATTCTTATTAACATTTACTCCACCAATAATTGTCCCGTCAACATGAAGAACATAAGATGTAAGATCTTTAACTTCTTCCTGTTCCTCTTGATTTTTTGCAATGTTTTTTAATTGTTCTTCTGAAATAACATCTAACTTTATTTCGGATTTACCACTATCTATATCTTGCAATATACCTTTAATAGATGCCTTAAAAATCATTGTTTGTTGACCATAAGACCTTTTAGGATCAGATAATTTTTCTAATGGAAATGTTTTTTGAGCATCTAACAATGGTTGATCACCATTTAAAGTTTGAGTTAAAGTATATAAATCATTTAATAAACTTTCTTGATCTGACTTAATCTTAGCTCTAATTCTATTCTTTGCTGCAGAACCCATTTCTATACCAGCACTTAGCTTTTCTAATATCTCTTGTTTAGCTAAGTCTTGCGCATCTACAAGTGTATAAAGTTTTCCAGCTCTATTTCCTAAATATAGTTTATCACCTCTTTTAATTACAGGTCTAATATACTGATACACTGCTCTACCCTCTTCGGAAATATTTCCTTCCTCATCAAACTTTAAAATGTTTCCATCTTGATCTGAAACAAAGGCCGTAATCATGTTAAAAGAAGGATTCTTTTCTAACATATTCTTATCATCTCTTGTTAACAAATCTTGATCTACATCTTGTAGATTCTTAGCTAACATCTTTACACCCACTTGAGATCCATCAGGCATTGTAATAATAGGCTCTTGATTAGGATTATTTCTAGTAAACCATATTAAGGTTTTAATAACTCCATAGAACATTTTCTTTTCAGGATCCTTAATATTCTTAAGTTCTTCTGCTACAGTATCAGGATTCTCTGCATAAGCCATTTGACCAGTAGTAACATTTGGATAAGCAGGTCTAGGTTTATTATTAGTCATTACAGAAGAAATCATTCTAGCAGGAATATTATCCTGAACAACATTCTGTCTAGATTTAACTTGATTATTAATTTCTTTTTTTACATTTTGCTTACTCTTCTTTTTTTTACCTGCAACAAAAGCCTTTACTTCATTTAAATCTTCAAATCTTTTATTAAGCTCTCCTAAGTAATTTAAGTTTACAGGATTATCTACAGCAAATAATTTACTTAAGTAGTTATTATCTTGATCATTTGTAATAATATGAAAGACCTGACCAGGAAAGGCTTGAACAAACTGCTCAACATATTCTACACTAAACTTCTTCTTATTAGTAAGAAGGTCATATAATTTTTTAGTAGCAGCATCTATTCCTTGCTCATCTAAGTTTAATTTACCTTCTACAGCTCTATCTATCTGTAGTTGACTATAGGTATTAAGTTCTTCTAAACTTCGTTCTTTTAAATTACAAGCCATTATTATTTAATTTAACAATCAGGTGGTTCTTCACCAAAGATATCAGCATCATTATCTGCATCAGTCTTCTCTGATTTACCAACTGGATTTTGTTTATTATATTCTTTTTGATTCTGCTTACTAATTTTAGCATTAGCCTTTTCTTCAGCTGTTGCTTTTATTACAGTATCTACTTGATCAGATGTAGCTTTATCAAATAAGTTGTTAGCTTCTTCTACAGACATGCTTTTTTGTCTTGCTTTCTTTAAACCAATTGATTTAAGCGTAATCATATCAACATTACCTTTTTTATAAACTTTACTTATTACTACAATATCACTAGCATTCTCAAAGATAGGAGTTTCAGAAACTAAATACATACCTTTTGATAAATTTTCTGAAGATATTTCATTATTTAAAGCTTCTTTCTTAGCATTGTATTCTTCTTCAAGCATCTTATTAACTATAGGTCCTGCAACAGGCTCATTCATAACAATTATAAATGCTTCAGTACGTGCTTCATTTGCTTCTTCTATAGTTTTAGCATTTCTTATTTTTAAGCCAATTTTTTCTATCTCTTCCGCTTTCTTAGAATCTTTAAACTGTTCTCTAACTTCTTCAGTTAAGAATGGATCAAATGATTCTTCTTGACCAGTAGGAGCTTGTAATTCTAATGGAACATCTGTAGGTTTAACTAAAGGTACTCCAGCTTCTACATCATTTATATATGGTATGTCAACAGCTATAGCTTTTTCAATATTTTTTATTTCAATATCTATCTCTGCTTTTCTGGCTTTTTTAGCTTTTTTCTTTTCAGCTTTTAACTTATCAATTCTTCCTTTATTAAGATCTGTTCCTGCTTTTTTTACAGATTTAATATAACCATTTAATTCCAAATCAACTTCAATAGGTAGCAAAGATAATTGAGATGGTAATTGACCTGTCATATTATAAAGTAAGTTTCTATATATTGATTGCTGTGCACTATACTGATACATTTTAGCCTCTGGAAACTCTTCAAAATCTCGTGAAGTTTTAATATCTATAATATGAAACTCTTTAGTTTTCCTGTTAAAAGCTAGGATATCCATTGCGCCAACAACACCATTTTCCATAGCAGTTTTATCATAAACTAATGCATCTCCAACATAGAAGAAAAAGTCTCCATCCTTAGCCCAATTTTGTAATTCGCTTATTATTTCAGTAAGACTAGCAAAAGCCTCATCACTCATATTATCAGGCTTACTAGGCTTTAAAAAATTACCATCCTCGCCAATTGTTAATGCTGCTCTAAACATACCATCAACTGTATTACCTGCAATATTAGATTCACTAAATGCTACTCTGTTAACAACCTTCTTAAAACTATCTAAAGTAAAGTCAGCCTCTAACGCACTTTTAATAATTGCAAGTTTACCTTGCTCAACTAATTGAGTATATGCTCCATCAGCAGTAATAGTCTGAATTAAATTATCAATCTTTTCTTGCTGAGATAAATCCATTTCATTAATACTATCAAAAAGATTTAATAAACCTCCTCTATAAGTTTCACCAGTCTTTTTATTAAAGTTCTTTTCTTTAACAGGACCATACTCAAAAGGACCTAACTTAAACTTTTTATTTTTTAATTGTTCTGCATACTGTGTAGCTCTTGTTGGAGAAGGTGTCTCTGGAGTACTTCCCGCAAATCTATAACCTATAGTTTCACCATTTTCACCTAATACTCTTTCTACATATCCTTTTTGTCTTTGCAGAACCATAGTATCAAACAGATTCCAACTTCTTTGTGAAGGACTCTGAGGCTTTCTTACTAAAGCTATTTCATTTCTATATTTAGTTAAAGCTTCTATGTCATATGTAAGATCTTCTCTTTCCTTTTTAGTTTTCTTTTTAGATAGAGTATTCTTTAAATCTTTAATTATGGTATCTAACTCATTAATTTTAGTAGGAGGAGTTGCATTCTTTGGAAAGGTTTTTAATTTAGGAATCTTTACTTCTTCTACTGTTTTAGGCCTTAGCTTTTCTTGTTTTACAAGATAGTCAGATATAATCTTTTTACTTTCATCTGAACTTAACCATTTATCCTTAAGACGTAAGTATCCTTTTTTATCAGCAGTTTTTAAATTAGGTTTATCTAACACATCTACCAAATACTTATCAAAAGCTTTAGTAAGTTCTGCTTGTAAGTCATCTTCTAATTCACTCCATACTACATTATCTATATCAATTTTTATATCAGAATTTTTAACAGGTACTTTCTTTTCTTCAAGGCCTTCAAATCTTTCCTTTAATTTAGCAACTAATGCATCATACCTTTTATTTACATCATCTTTACGTTTTTGATATGTCTTATAAGCTTTAGTATTTTCTAAAACAGGAACATCAGGTTGCGCTTTAATATTTTCTTGAGTATCATTAATAGTCTTATCTAATAATTCTTTAGCAGTATAAATAATAGCACCTGTATTTTTAACTACAGAATCAGCTTGATCTAGCTCTACATCAAATCGTGCATTAATTCTATCTATTTCAGTTTCTTTATACTGAATATTTAAGAAATCAAATCGTGCATTAATCTTATCAACCATTTGCTGATGAGAAAGATCTAAGCTCATTAAAGCTTTTAAATACTTTTGCGTTGTGCTTAGTTCAGCAGGTGATATTAATCTTGTATTTACAATTTGATTTCTTATAGAACCAAATATTGGATTTACAACGTTTCCTGGAGAATAAAAATCATCTATTGCTTCTTGTCTTCTTTTTTCTATATCAGTTTTATAAGATGCAGTAGATCCAGCTACAGTTTTAGTTCCACTTTTTCCAAACTTATCAATTTCTTTTTTAACTTTTTTATCAGATTCATACTTTAATAAGTTTTCCTCTACAGCAGCATCAAATAGTTCTGCAGACATACCTAACTCCTTTACAGCTTCTGCAACTTGTGCAGGATCAGTAAGAGCAAGAAGTTTTTTTCTTTGTTCTTTTAATGTCTTAATTTCTTTATCTAGAGCTACAATATCAGAAGCTTTTGATTCTTCTTGTACTTCTTCTAAAGTTTTACCAGTTTCTGTTTTAACTTCATTTTGATAAACTTTATAAAGCTTGTCTAAGTTTGCTTTACGTCTAGTATTTAAGTTTTTGATTCTTTGTGTTAAAGCATCCTCAGCTAAGATTTTTATATTAGCAAGAGCTTTATGGGCCTCTAAGTAGTTTAAATACTTTTCATAAGTAATACTTTCTTGAGGAACAACCATTCCATTCTTTTCATCATAAAACTCTGATGGCATAATATCATGATCCCGCCATGCTAAAAAGTCTAACTGTGAAAGGTATATTCCATCATTAGCTAATGCATTTAACAAACCATTATCTTCAATATCTTGGAGTTCTTCCTTTACTATATTTTGGAAGTAGCCTTGTCTATTAATCCACATGTCTTCCATCCAATCTTGATTCTTAGCAACAATGTCTATGAACCCTTGAGGATTATTAAGAAGATTAATAAGTTTTACTAGACCTAACTTTTCATCAGATAACTTATAGTAATCTAAAACTAATGTAAAGCTTTCATCTACGGATGTATCAAATACTGAATCATTTTTATTAGATAAAGCACTTACAATATTTTTATATGCATCTTTTAACTCACTAATAGATATTTCTTTACTCTTAGTAGTACTTTTTCCAAACTCTTTATCTACAAGTGCATTAATCTCCTCTTCTGTTATAGGTTTATCTGCTTCTTCTTCAGTTCTATTCTTAGCTATCTCCTGAATAGCAGCAAGTCTATACTCATCTCTTTTAAACTCTTTTCTAAAGTTTTCATATTTCTCTGCATAAGCTTCAAATATATCTAATTGTTTTTTCTTATCTTTTGCTAGCTGAATAGATTCAGGATTATTAGTTTTAGTAAGATTTTCTATTTCTGTTTTTAGTGTAGCAATTTCAAATCGTAAACCTGTTTTATTTTCAATGTCTAATAATAAATCTAAGTCTCTTCTTGTTAAACTTTGAGAAGGTCTTTCCTTAAATAAAGTTTCTTTGATAGAATCCATCCTATCACTAACATTAATCCAAGACTCATTATAAAAAATCTTTTGTTTTATAGATTCATTCCAAGACTTGTGAAGAATAAAAGCCTCCGTATAATCAGACATCCAAGGTTTATACTTACCCATGTCTATAGGATTCGGATTATTCTTTACTTCTTTTTTATAATTCTCACCTATTCTTTTTGCTTTAGCAATAATTCCAGGAATTTTTGCTTGATACTTTGCACCTTCTCCTACAGGAACTTTAGGATGAGCTTCCTGAAATTCTTCAGGTGTCATTTTCATAAACTCATTAAAAGAATCAACATACTGTTCAAAAACACCTTGCTCCATTAGATATGTCATATGACTTACTAAAGCTTCTGTTTCTGAATCTTTGATATGTTTTTGATCTTCATCTCCTTGAATTGCCTGAGTTCTTGCTTGTATACCTGCATTAAATAAACGACTATGAAAAAAATCTTCAATACCTACTGCATTTAATTTATCAACTAACTCAGTACCAATTTTTTCTTTATCCTGCATGTATTGATCATAAGCAGGTCTATCATATATTTTATATGATTGTTGTTGTAATGTTGTAAGACCTGAACCTAATCCTTTACTTAAGAATCCCATAAAAAATCCTGATGCAAATATTGAAAATCCTTCAGGACTAAACTGATTTTTAAAACCTTTGCCATAGTAAGACATTGGAGCACTATCTGCACCAAAAGCAGCTTTAGTAATCATAGCTTTTTTTACAGTCTTATCATTATATGCATCTTTATAGTAATTTACAGTTGCTTCTGCAATTACTTCTTGTAATGATTCTTGAACACCTTCAAGAACATTTACCTTAAAGTAAGCTGCAGTATTAGATAAACTTTTAGCAATAGGATCCGTTTTCCAACCTTTAAGCCAAGTTCTAAATCCTGGTTTATTTAATACAAACTCTCCTCCTTCTACGGTTAACTTAAATTGTCCTTTAGCTGGGTCACCTATCTTACCAATTTCTTTTATTCTTCTATTAAGTACCCCACCTGTCATTCTAGGATTTAATAAATTATCAAATGCTAATTTATTTGTAAAGTATATAATACCTGCATTCATTACAGCAGATTCATAACCAACCCGTCTACCAACTGTATCTACAATACCTTTCATTGTTTTAGCATCAGGGGCTGTACCATTTTTTTCATAGTATTCATTATAAAGATCATTTACAGCTCTATCTCTATTCATTCCTGATTCTAAACGTCCTTCAGCTAAAGCTAGATTTATGTTTCTAATATCTCTATAAAAAGCGCCAGCTGTTTGAAAGATTCTTCCACCCGTTGTTACTGCTGCAGAAATATCGTCAATCTTTCCTATTTGAGCTAAGTAATTATCAGTAAGGTTACTGAAAGGGTTTATCGCTCTACCAACTGCACTAGTTATAAAACCATCAGCGCCTGTCATATAGTTCCAAAACTTTCTAGCATTACCTATATCATCTAAATGATTTAAACTATTTTGAACTACTTTGCCTCCATCTATAGCTGCATCAGCTATATTTTCACCTATTCTAATATTTCTTACAGCTTTAGCTCCATTAAGATAAGTACCTGCTCCTCGCATAGCTCCCATAGTAGCACCTGCCCAACCTTCAAATAATGCAGTACCTAAAATACCTACCGTATATCCAAAATTTAAAGTTAAGTTGTTTATAAAAGAACCTAAGTTATCTTTAGATGAATTTGATAAGTTTGTATAGTATTTATAATCTCTAGCAAAACCCACATCCTCTCCAAAAAAATTACCACGGAGCATTTGCCCCATACTTGCGTAGGTACTTATAAAGCCATTGGCAACTAATGGAAAAAAACTATGTGTAATACTATGAGTTAAATCACCTAAAAAATTAGTATTATTATTTAAACTTTGTTCATTGTTTCTTAAAGGGTGAAAATTAATATCTTTAAATGCACCTCTAGTAGCATATCTTTCAAAAAACGTATTACCTGATTCAGGACCTGAATTATATGAATATAGTTTAGAATACTGATTTGGATCTTGAGCAGCAAGAATTGTATTAGATGAAAAAGTTTTCATCATATCCTTTTGCACATCAAAATCTATTTCTTTAGGTCTAGGTAATGGATAAGGATTTGGATAATTTCCAGTAATATTATTTTTAATACTTTCTGGAGATGCATCTTGTTGCAAAGGTGAAGCAGGATAATAATTATCTAACTCTTGCTCACCTGTATAAATCTCATCAATATTTTTTTGAGCACTATTATTATAACCTTCTGTTTCAGATATATTTTCTATTTCTTCAGCCATTTTAATATTTTTTAGCAGCAGCTTGCTTTCTTCTAAAGTTACGATAGTTAGCATTATTTTGTATGTCTACTTGTAGTAATACAGTTCTGAAAAATTCAGATCTTAAATTTCCTAGATTTGATCCTCCAACTATTTCAGGTTTTGTAGTCACGGTTTCAAACTCTCCAGTATTTCCGTTAAACATTCTGTATGTTTGCTCACTAATAATGGGACTAAATTTATCTTTACCTTGCAAATAAAACTTTATAGATCTGTTACTATTCATAGGATCAGGATATACAACACTTCCTTCATTTTGAACTCTTGCAGTTAATGGATCAGCATATGTATTTGCAAGCATACTTAACTGTCTTATATCTATCATATCTTTTGGAATTAATGCAGACACACCATAATTTGCTAAATCAGCAGCTATTTCTTCATTATCTTCACCTTTATACTTAGCTTTTATATACTTGTCGTCAGGTTTAATGGTAATTCCTATTTTTTCAAACTGACCTCCTGCTATAGGGGATACATACACTTTCATATTGTCATAAGGAACGCCTTTTTTATTATTAATATTATCTACTAAATCCAAATAAACACTTTTAAATATAGGTGCAGCTTCATTTAGCATATCAACATCTTCTACATCTTCACCCATATCAGCAGTAGAACCTCCTATAAACTGCATAGTACCATATAGTTGACTATCAAATATTTCTCCTAGAGTAATTCCTTTTGTAGAATACATAACCATTTTAGAGTAGTCATCTTCATCCATACCCCACTCTTCTACTTCTTTTTGATCTCTAACAACCTTTTCAAGTATAGGATTAATTTCTGTTTTAAATACCTCATTAGGAAAAGTACTAGCTCCTGGAATTATTTTAACAGATGAAGTACCCGATGTAAACTTTCCTTGACCTCCTGGTATTCCTGAAGGAATCATACCTACTACAGGTACATTAATATCTTGAAGCTCATCACGGTGCTCTTCTAGGTTATCTGTTAATTTATCATACATATCATCAATACTTGTCTTCCAAGGTTTTATGGAATTGTAAACAGTGTCTCCAATACCTAAATTCTCTTGCATAGGATTTTTAATAAATCTTCCAGAACCTTCACCATAGTCACCTTCATCCATGATAGATGATATTACTCCTTGTGTTTCATCTGAAAACCATCCATACATAAAACCTATTGCAGCGGAAACAGGTACTGTAATAACTTCTTCAGGTGTTGCTACTTGAGGTCCCATTTGACCAGCAGCCGCAGTTCCAGCTGCCCAAAGACCAGCATCAGTAAGTGCATTTTGCCATTTACTACTCCAAGTAGATTTGCTAGGAAGAAGTTCTTTTTCCATAATCATATCAGCATGATTTTTAAATATAGCAGCTGTATATTCTGCACCTGATCTTTCCCTACCTCGTGCATCAAAATAATCATCTACATAAATAGGATTAAATCCATCTTGAATCATTCTAGCTTTAATAGCTTTAGATCGCTCTGCATAAAAATTATCAATTTCACCTTTATAACTAATCCAATCTTCAAGTTTAAAATGTGCATCATCTAAACCACTCATTTTTGGTAAAACATCATTTTGAACAGAAGGCAGTTTTTGTAAAGGTTCAACAGTTTCATATAATCTATTGACTATTCTAGCAAATTGAACAGGAGTATAATTGCCCATGTTATCTTTTATATTTGCAATTGTACCATTTACCGTTTCAGAGTCTGCGCCAGCTAGAGCTTGTTTTTTAAGTTGACTAGCTAAACTATTCTCTCCTATATATTCTTTAACATTAAAAGAAGAATTATTTCTTTTACGAGTAGCATGTATTTTTAAAGGCGAAGGAAGATCTTTAAAAGGATCTTCTTCAACACCCCCATGTAAAACATATCCAACATCCTCAGCTGTAATGTGATTATTATTATATAGTTCAGCTAAAGTAGAAGATACTTTATCTACAGTACCTTTTTTAGCACTAGCATCCATTACTAATTCTATCTCTTCCATGACATCCTCAGTATCTACAAACTTATCTTGCACCATCATTTGAGGATTAAACTGTATATAATTTGCTTGAGCATTAGGTACTAACACAACTTCTTCTTTTCCAGAAGCATCTTTTACTATTTTTTCATCAAGAATTCCTTGGTCTTTTTTAAGTTTTATAACTTCTTTATCTACATTCTTTTTACTACCCTGAACCTTTTGAACTTTATCTTTTGTGCTTTGATCTAAGAAAGGATAATATTCAAAATTCTTAGTTCTTTCATCATATATATAACCAGCTTTTAAGTAAGCATCAAAAACAGCTTTTTGTTTATGTGCAGATATTGAAGAAGCTTTTTCATAATCAATCTTAGCATAAGGATCAGCCTTAATCTCTCTTTTCATGTTTCTTCTAGAATATCTATATGCACCAGCTTCTAAATCTGTAGCCAGCATTCTATTTCTATTAGCGCCAATAACTCTATTTCTTAAATCATCTACACTATTGTAATCAATATCTTGACTGCCATTTGTTAACAGTGTAGTATTATCTGCATCACCATCTAATAATTCTAAATCATTATTTGTGTTTTCTAATTGCATAGCATTTGATTGCAAAGCTTGTTTTGCATCTATTAATGCTGCTTCACTTCCTGGTTTATCTGAACCATTTTTTATACTAGCTTCTAGCTCTTTTACGGCTTTAGTAAGTACTTTATTTCTATCTTGTAATAAAGCTTGACTTCTTAAGTTAGACGATCTAAGAGTAGGTAACTTTCCTTGTAGGTATTGTAATTCTGCCTCACTCTCACCCATATTAGGGTTATCTGAAATAATTCCGCGGATGTCATTCTTTCTTTTATTATACTCAAGTACAGAATAAACATCTTTTACTCTAGGATCTGTAGCAATTCTATTATAAAAAACATCTTCTAAAGTAGATACCATTTGATCTCCATTTACATCTCTTACTATATATCTACCATTTTTACGTTGTATATCCATGTCTCCCATATCCTTAGATACTTCTTCCATGAGTTTATTTACATTTACATAAGGTACATAACTAAATCCTTCAGCGCCAGATAGTTGATTAAAGTCTAACTTTTTAAACTCATCCATCTTATTATTTAGATATTCAAAACCTCCGCCCCAGTACATGTCTCTTTCTTCCTTGTTCTTAGAAGTCCTATAACTTTGACCAAGACCCATAGCTGCTTTATATTGACTAGTCTTAGCAACATCAGCCATTAAGTTAGCATTCTGATAAAATGGTTTGAATATTTGTTGAGCCTGTACAACATTTTGTTGTAAAGAAAGATCTAATCCTGTTGTTCTATGAACATTAAAATCAATTTCTTTTAATATACCTGACTTAACTTCTTCACTATTTGGATTAGATACATCTGCATTGTATAATCTACTGTATACATTATTTAACTTTTGCCAATTTTGATCATAGGCCGTTTGCTTAAACTTCTGAACTTGGGCAAGCACATTCCAATTAGGCTGATAAGCTTGATACGTTGGAATAAAACTTGTAATACCTTGTGGATAAGTTGCCATTTTATTTTACTTAGTTTTAATTGTTTAAATATATTAAAATTTTAAAAGTTTATTAAATTTTAAAAGTTTATGTTATAAAAGGATAAACACTTGATGCCATTATATATGGAGTAGATGATCCACCAAACTTAGAAGCAACAGTACCATCAGGAATATTACCAGAGGCTTGTTTTATGCTATCAGCAAACTTTTTTCTACACGCTGCACTATCTTTACCTCCACAGTTTGCTTGCATATAAGTATTATATTGAGTCATAACTGCATCATTAGTATTCATATTAACATTTGCATTAATAGGTACACCGTTTTGAAGATATTGACCTGCTAAGTTAAAGTTTGGCCCTAATGCATCAATAGCAGCATATTGAAGAGCATCAACCCTATCTTTTCTGTTTGCATTATATCTAAAGTTTCTATTCTGGTTTCTATTTAGTACTTGTTGAGCCTCTCTTGCACCTTCTGATTGATTATACGCCATATCTATTTGAGCTTGTGTTTTTGCAAGACCTAAGTCTTTTTGAAGCTGTAGTTTTTCTAAGTCATTAGCAGTTTTTGCGTTATCAATATATACTTTATTAATTGCACCAATCTCTTTATCCATAACTTGACCATCTATAAACGAATCCATTGCAGCTGTTTGTGCATAGTTAAGACCTCTTGTATTTTTTTGTTTAGCATCATCAGCTTTACCTTGTAGCTGCTGTACCATTGTTTTATAATCAATAGTATTTCCTTGTACATTAGCGGTAACTATAGATGCTTTATCTTGACCAGGAACATTTGTTTCAAAAATAGGTTTAATGCTACCTAATGCTAATCCATCTTGTTTTCTTTTCTCAATTATTTCTTCAGCGTTTTCCACACAGAACATCTCATTAAACTCCTGTGTACCACACTCTATACCTTCTGGTATCTCAGATACTTTTACAACTAAACCTTCTATAGGGTTTCCATCTTTATCTTTACACTGACAAGATTCTTCAGTAGTTTTATCTACATACTGTCCCACAGTAGTTGTTTTTTCTGTGTCTTCAAATATTTCTGCTTCCCCATGACAATCTTTTAAAAATTGAACATTTGCTTCCCAATATCTTCCAAAATGTTCCTTAGCTACAGCTTCTGGTTTTGAACCATGTAAATCACCACCAGGTTTCATACGTTCACATAAACCGTTTTTCCATGCCTCTACTTCTGCAGGAGTTGAAGCCATTCTAGTAGTATTTGCAGCTTCAATTGCATCCCCCTCTTGTCCAGCAACTTTTTCAGTTTTTATTTCATAAGCACCCTCTAGACCCTCAGTAGTTTGTGCTCTATTTTCAAGAGTTAATTTTTCCGCAGGATCAGCTTGAATTTCTGTAGTACTTCCATCTTTATTTTTAACAATGATTGTTTGTGTTCCTTTTTTATGAGGATGACCTGGACCCGTTCCTCCATTATGATAACTCATCATACCTCCAGTACCCATAACAAAAGGCATATCATATCCGCCTAGTTGCATACCATAAGCAGCCATAGGCATACCTTGTTGAGGCTGAGGTGGCATCATCTGCTGTTCTTGTTGCATTGCCATCATTTGATTAGGATCCATCATAGGTTGCTGTGGCGGAGCCATACCTTGTTGTGGCATTGCTACAGGTTGACCATCAGGCATCATAGGAGGCATTCCTTGAGGAGGACCTTGTTGTTGCATTTGTGGTTGCTGCATTCCTTGGGCTTGTTGCATTTGCATAGCCTCTTGCTGTTGCATAGCTTGCATTTGTTCTGCTTGAGCTTTTAGTTCAGGCATTAAATCTTCTTCAGAAATTCCATTAACTTCCATATAAGGTTTAGCTATTTCTGGAACACCTTGAGGAAAACCTTTCTTAGCTTCTTGAGCTAAAGCAAGAGCTCCTAGCTTCATGACTATATTCTTAATCATGATTTCTGCAGTGTTTCTAGATAGTCTATCTGTATCAGGATCCATTAAGATAGCTTTATACTTACTAATATCATAAGGCTTTGCAAGTTCTGCAGGAGTATAACTACCTTTACTCTTACCAAACATTTGTAAGATTTGTGGATCTTTTATTTTCATTGAAGCAGTATCGCTAAAAATAAAACTATCATCTGGGAGATTCATAGGTACTCCACCACTAGAGTGTCTAGGGCCTTTTATAATCATATGATCTACTATACCATCTCCTGATATTTGACCTACTACAGTTTCTCCACCTTCAGCTTCTAGATTAGCTTCTTCTCGTGGTACTCCACCAATAGTTCTTTTAGGTTTTAAGGATCCACTTGGATCTCCCTCCATACCTCTACCTAATGATAGTCCATAGTCTACTTGTTGTCCATAGGCAGCTTTTGGTAATCCTAAACTTTTAATTCTAACTTTCATAGCATTATTGTATAATTTCAATCGAGCCTCCTGCGGCATATATTGCATCTATTTGTTGTGGTGTTAAATCATATACACCACCTACAGCATACTGACCTCCTCGTTGAGTAAAGTTAACTGTTTCACTTTTTGTATTCTGAATATAAATTGGATCAGCAAACATACTTCTAGAGGTTTGATCTAATTTTTCACCAGTACGTTTATCATAACCACCAGTACCTGTTTCAACAGTAGCCACCATACCATCAGAAGGAGTACCTTCAAACTCTTTTAAATTTTTTCTTTGATTATCTGCAGCTGTATCAATATTCATTATCCCAGAATACATAGCATCACCTGCTGCAGATCCAAGTTTACCAGGTAGTGAATAAGCTTTATTAAGTTTATAGTCTTCTTCTTTATTACCCATCTCGTAACATTTAGATTTAGGGTCTGCAAAATCTTCTTCAGTACAATCTTCAATATTAAAGTCTTCTTTTTTCTTATTTGCTACAGCATTCATATTAGGAGCATTCTGTTGCTCAAAATAATCAAGCTCAATTTCTCCTGCTGTTACAAACTTATTTAAGCCACCTAAACTATTTTCACCATCTGAGTTAAGATTAAGATTACCTGCATAAGGTCTACCAGTAGTTGGGTCTATAAGACCTAGATAACGACCTCTATTATCAAATGGACTTGTATTTATTTTTAACTCATCTCTTCCAAGTATTCCCTTTTCTTTAACTTCCATATTTAATGCAGCTCCTTCATAGGGTCCAGAGGGTCCTACTCTCTTAGGATCATACTCTGGAGTAAGTACATTACTATAACCATCTGCGCCAAAGTAACCATAAGCTCCTTTGTTATCACCTTTTTTAGTAGCATAAGTAAAGTCAGGTTTAAAAGCAATTTCTTTAAGAGCTTGGAATGTTTTCTTTATAGGAAGTCTAGTTTTTAAATGATCCTTAAACTGACCAAATATACCTTTAGAAATTAAATCTGGATTATTTCTATGATCTTCAACAGCTTGAGTAGGAGACATTGGTCCAAGCACTGGATCCATCTCTGCATTTTTAGCTAACTTCTTTTGTTCTTTAGTTAACTTAGGTTTATTAAATGCTCCACCTGGCGCAAAGTAAGGATCTTCAAGATTTTTATATGCATCTGGATCCTCATCCATTTCATCTCCACCATATACAAACTCATATAAGTCAGGACTTACTGAACCTCCAAAAGCTAAATTAGGAAAAGCACTTCTATTATAATTACTTGGATCATATTGTTTAGCATTTCCTCCACCAACATAATCTAAGTCCCATCTTCCATTGCCTATATCTACAATTTTATACTTTTTAGGATCTCTTACATAACTAGGATCAGCTCTTTTAAAATATTCTAGAGCAGCTTCTTTAGTCTTAGCATTCTTTGCATGCTTCTCTTTAGTTTTTGCAAGTTTATCTGCTTGTTTACCAGGAAGTTCTTTAGCCTTTTTAAACTTCTTTTCAAGCTCTGCTTTTTCTTCTTCTGTAGCATTATCATATTTCTCTATCATGTATAGAAAAGGATAACTTTTTTCAGTCATATTAGCCTCATCTGCTTCAGAAGCCCATTCCTTAAAGTTATCAATCATGTTAGCATAGCTATTATAATTGACATACTCTTTAATTTCACCAGTAGGAGCATTAAAATAATTATAACGTCTATCTAACTCATTAAAACCATATTCACCTGGCTCTGAGTATTTATCTTTATATGCTTTATAACCAGAAGAATCATACAGACTAGAAGAAGTTTTTCTAGGATTTTTCTTTTGCCATTCTTCAGGCATTTCAGAATAAGTGGCTGTACCATATTCTTTTCCTTTCCACATGAACTTACCACCTTTACCACCTTGAGCTTCTCTAGCTGTTCTAAATGCGTCTGAGAAATTCATATCATCTGTAACACCTGAGTTATCTGCAGGAACTTTAGTTGTAGTTTCTTGTTCTTCTACTGGTACTTCCTCTACTGGTACTTCTTCTTCTAGTACTTCCTCTTCTGTAGTTTCAATAACTTCTTCAGGACGTGGAGCATTTACTCCTCCATAAGTATCAGCAATAGTTGGAGTACCTTCAGAGTTAAATGGCATATCTTGCCATGCACTATAAGGATTCTTATCAAAGAAAAGACCATCCTCATCCATTCCAATTTGTCTATTTAATTCAGCTTCTGCTGCACTAGGTTGTGTTTGAACCATATCAAATACAGATTCTTTAGAATTAATTTCTTCTTCTCTATCATTTAATGGATCATCAGTATCATCATTTGCATTATTTACAACTTTACTTATAATAGAGCTAGTTACCCCAGGTATGGTTCTAGTAAAACTTCTTCTAGAACTTCCATATCCTCTACCATAATCTGAACCACTTCCCATCACTGTTGGTAAAAAATCTCTATCAACACCTGTAATTGCCCACTGATCTCTATTTCCTAATCTATTTTTATAATAGATATCCATTTGAGGATCAATACCTGATTCTTTTCTATTAAAGATATCATCTCTACTACCATGAGTAAATACATCACCAATCATGCTGTTTACAAAATCTGATGAAATATTTTTTAAGTTGCCACTTATTTTTTTGTAATTAGGATCATCTCCATATGTATCACTATCTATATCAACCTCTTTATCATTAATTGATTTAGATCTCAACCTTCCTTTATCATCAATCCATCCACCATCTACAGGAGTCCATCCTTTTTTAATTAATTTTTTTCTTTTTTTCTCTCTTCTCTTTTCTCCTCCATCTTTCATATATGATTCTGAGTCACCACCATAAGTCATCTCAGTCATTTGTTTAGCATAAAACTCATTGCCTTGATCCTTAACAGAATTTACAAATTTATTAAGCGTTGAAGGTTGTGGCAGTATGCTTCCTGGAGTTTCAGTTTGTGCTTCTCGTCCTTCTTTAACTTCCTCTAGAATTTTTTTCTTATAACCACCTTTAGACATTTGAGGAGCCTGTTCTTGCATCTGAGACTCTTGAGACATAGCCATATTTTGATCTTCCCCTTTAGCCTCTAACATAGATTCAACCTGTGCAATAAACTGTTCAGTTTTATCTGGAGATACTCCAAGTGCATCAAACGCACCTAAAATAGATTGTTTATCAACATTATTTTGCATTAAATACATTACAACATCTGTAGGTGTTGAATCTGATTTCAGAAGTTCCTGAATCTTTATAATAATTGCTTCTTCTTGAGAAAGAGAATTTCTTTGTAAGTCTTGAGGAGAGTTAATCTCTCTTGGTTCAGCAGCCTGTTGTTGCATCATAGCCATTTCCTCTGGAGATGGTTGTTGCATTCCTGCTTGCGCCTTAGCCATAAACTGTTGCATTTGATTTTTTACACCAGCTTGCTCACCCTTTTGGGCTTTTCTGATTCTATATCTTTTTTTATTTGACATGTCTAAAAGTACTTAATTATAATATACTAATTTTTAGTTTAATGTTTAAACCTATAATGTTTAATTTATTTCTTCTAATATGTAACCCCTATCTACATATCTTTGTACATCTGCTAGAGAAAGATTAGCCTCTACAGAACCCCCTTGCTTATATGGTATGATAGCTTTATTACCTTTTATAACCTTTTCAGGTATATCAAACTGCCACCAGCTGTTTCCTTCAACATCAGTTACTCTTCTAGGCTTAACTCCATATGTTTTTTCAACCAGTCTACGATAAGTTTTCTCATATCTTTGACTTATATTATAATCCCTTAAGTCATCGCCCACAAAGTCTTTCATTTTACTTTTATCTTTCAAGGCTTCAGTAACTCTTTTGCTATAACCTTGAACCTTTACATTAGTTTCACCAGTAGGAAATCTGAAAGTAGTTTGACCATTTTTAGCAGCATAGTCTACTGTTTCTTGTAATGTTCTAGACTCCCAGTTTTGATTATAAATTTTATATTCGTCTAGATTATTTAATACAACATTTGCATCATCTATCTTAGCTTGATTTAAGTCTAATATAGTTTGTTCTTTATTATTTGTTGCAAAGGTTTTTTTCTTTTCAAAGTTTGCTATTTGATCATCAAACCACTTCTTTGTCCCAAATATATCATTTCCACTAACTGGATCTTTTGCTACATAAACTGTCGTTCCATCTACAACTGAACTCTTTTTTGCATTTTTATAGTTTGCATATGTCTGCAATTCATTTTTAGCATGGCGTACCCTACTTCCCTGAAACTTTTTCGTTGCATCTACACCAGATTGAAAAGCATCTGATTGAAATTGTGTAACTGTAAAAGTTTTTGGACTATTATTTCTAACTACATAGTTTACATGTGCTACAGTATTATCAAGTGCCGTATGCTCAGAATTAGCAAAACCCTTTTTATATAAATCATCACTCCTAAATACTAGAGTATTATTTTCTAAATTATAATTTCTTCCTTGATCATCTAAAATTTTATAATATTCATTTTGCATAGTTTTAAGTTTAGCTTGATTTTCTGCTAAACTTAATTCAGCTAAAGATAACTCTCTTTCACTTTCTACAATCATTTTTGACTTAAGAGGATTTTGTAAATCCGCTTTTGCATTTTCAATATACTTAAGATCTACTCTTATTTCACTCTCAAGATAACCCATCTCTTTACTTTTCTCACGCAAAGATTTAGCAATAGGATCATCTGCAAATTTATAACCTTGATTAACATTAGGAACTATAGGTTCAAATTTTAGCGGGCTATTATCATAATCTAAACGGTGAATACCATACTGAGGAGTAGGTCTTTGTTTACCTATTCCATACCTATTTCCAGATCTTACTTCTACATTCCACATTGGAATAGTTTCATCGGCTAAAGTTTGCAACTCTTGAGGATCTATCTTTTTTGGAATTTGACCATTATATTTCTTTTTTACAGCTTCAGTTACTGCAGTACTTTTAAAAGTCCCGCTAGATTCATTATCAAGAATTTTTAACGCCTGTTCAGTATTTATTTTTCCTGTTTTATCTTTTGCAAGATTTGTTATTTTACCATTATCATCAAAAGACTTATAAGTAAGGGTTGTTGTTTTATCGGCTATATTACCATCTACCTTTTGCACTTGACCTCTAACTTGATTTTGAATAGGTGCTTTACTACTAGTAGTAACACTTGCAGCAGCAGCACTTGTAGGAACCACATCATCAGCTTTAGCAGCTGCAGGAACTACATCATCAACTATCTTTCCTGTATTTCTAACAACTGTTTTTCCTCCTGTTCCTACAACAGCAGGAATCCAAGGAGCTATTGTTGCATACTGAGCTCCTCTTTCTAAACTTTTTGCAGACCCTATATTACTCCAATCCCACTCTGCATCTGGATTAATAAATTCAGTATAGATACCTTCAGCTGCCATCCTAGGAAGAAACATTACACCATCTACCATCATTTGCATAGTTTCACCAGCTACTTTATTAGGATCTTTTATAATATCTTCACCTAGGTTAGCTACCATTTTAGCAGGTTCAACTATGGCAAAATCAACCATGTCACCAGGAGGACCAAAGTCAGTTTTTTGAAATTTATCATAAAGTTTTGAAACAGGTTTAAAAACATTTTCATCTAACCAACTAGGTGCTCTTTTATTTATAGGTTTTTTTGCTAACCACTGGTTATATTCAGCATCAGGATCCGTACCATCTAAATTAAGTATAGGAAATTGTTGAGAAGAATAGTACTCAGGTTTAAGACCATCTTGACTTTGATCCAACTTTATTTCATTTTGATACCTAAATTCATAATTATTTGGATCGTAATAATTATATGGTGTAAGAGTTTTTTTAAATGCAGGTTTAGATTTTTCTTTATATACAACAGTCTTTATTGCTTCTTCTGCATCACCTGTTGCTAATTTCCATTCTGGCTCTTCACCTACGGGGTACTCTTGATCATATTCACCTTCTCTTAATCTAGTATAATATTTATCACCTACTTTTTTATACTCATAGGGATCTCCATCAGGTGATATAATATCATCTCCTCCTCCTTCTTCCAACTCTTCTAATACATAACCTCCATCAACATAGGCCTTAAGTTCATCTTCAAATAAATCTATTTCTATAAATCCACCATCTTGCTCTTCTTTTATAATATAAGAGGGTCGTGCTCCTTCTAGATACTGACTAGGTGTTTTATTTATGCCAGGTGGTTTAAACTCTTTAGAATCTCTAAGAGATGCAAAAAACTTTCTAGTACCTTGTCTACCTAAAAAATTTGATAAAGCGGCTATATCTTCATAAGAGTAATTAAAGTCTTTTATTTGCGGTGAGTATTCTTCATATAAGTCCATAGCATTACTTTGTAAAGAGGGAACTCCAGGTAAACCTTTATAAAATCTTTTTTCAAATATTTTATTTTGAAGTTCTATATTTTTTGCAAACTCTTCTCTAGTAACACCTTTAAGTTCATCTAAGTCTTTTACTTCATTATATAACTGCCCATAAAGACCTGTTGCTGAAGATGTAGGATTTATCATTAAAGTACCATCTGCGCTTTCCACATGTGCAATACCTTTTTTTAATCCTTCAAGGTTAATAACAATATCTTCTTTAGATGTCTTTTCTTCAACATCTTTTAGTTTATCTGCTAGTTTATTTGCAATTGCTTTAACTTGTTCTGCTACTGGTATTGTATCTTTAGCTGCAGGAGCAGCTTCTTCAATAGTAGATTTTGCTTCAGGTAAATTTAATACTTGACCTAAAGAAAGTTTATCATAATTAATTCCTGGATTAGCTTTTTCTAAATCTTTAAAAGGTATACCCAATCTATTTGCAATACCACGAAAAGTATCTCCATCTTTTACAGTATAAGTCCCACCTCCATCTCCTCCATCTTTTCTAATAGGCATACTAACACCTAGTGCATCTTTTTCTTGAAGTGCTTGAGCTGCATACCACTCAGGGCTATGCTCTAATCTTTGAGCCACTTTTCTTTCTTTTTTAGTGCCAGAATTAGTTCCATAATCAAAACTATCTAAATTTAAATCCTTTCTAACTATATTTACCAACGCATCCGTGTCACCCATTTTATCAGTATTACCTGATGCTATTTGATCTACTTGATATTGAACCCTATCTAAAAACTCTTGAGAAGGTTTGTAAGCCTTATTACCTGTATAATAGTCTTCTCTCTGAAATCTTTTATCAAGCTTTTGTTCTTTAAATTGTTCTTTTATAATAGGTTTTAATTCTTTACGTATAGCTTTGTATCTTGAATCATCTTTAGTTATTTCTGTCTTTCCTTCATAATAATCATCATAACCAAATCTTGTTGGTCTTCTTTTTCCTGTTGGAAATACAAGGTTTAAATCATATCCTTCACCATCTTGAAAATTTTTAGTTGTAAAAGTACCTGGCTCTTCTCCTAAAGATTTTTTAAAACTAGGTGGATCACCTAACCCATCATTTTCTAATTCTTCTACTATATACCCACCAGCTCTGTATTTCTCAGCTTCTTCATCTGTTAATTCAAAAATAGATGGATTACCTTCTCTTATATAATTTTCATAAGCTCTTGCTTCTCCTTCTACTGTATCAGGATTTGCATACTGAAGACTTTCAGCTCCAATAAATCCTTGACCAGATCCCTTAATTAATTTATCTTTTGGTATAAATTGCAAACTTGGATCTTTTTTAATCATTTTATCTACAGTATTATCTATATCACTATCTCGTCTATCATAATAGGATTTAATAGCCATATTAGAAGCTACATTAGGATTAGGTCTTTTGCCTACAATACCTGAAGTACTTAAACCTCCTGCTAAATTTTGAAGATGATGAAACTTTTCATGCTCTCCCCACCAATCATTATTTACATTTTCTATTTCGCTATTAGGATCATAAGTTATTGTATTTGTTAGAGCATTATATCCTGTTCTTCCTACAGTACTGTAATTTGGATCTGTAAAAGTTTTTAATGCGTTTGCATAAGTCAAAGGTATTTTATAATGTGGTCCACCATCTTTTTTCTTTGGCTCAGATTCTGGAAAAACTCTTTTCTTTGTTTTAGGATCATAATACATTCTACCATAAACTTCAAAAGGTTCACCCACTAAATCTTCACCTTTTATACTTCCGAAAGCTCCTAAATCTATATTGTAGTCATTATTATCATAATAAGAAATATAAGGTAACTTTAATTCACTATCATATCCTTTTCCAAGTTTATAATTTTTTAAAGTAAATCCACCTGCAGAAGAATCTTTAATTTTTTTTGATTCTCCCTTTTTTAAATCAAGTACTTTATTATTTACCGCTTCATCCCATATATCATCATCATAATTAAAAGAGTGATACTTAGCACTTTTATTCTTAGAGCTAGAAGGTTGATAGAAAGACTGTTTATAAGTATCACTTTCTTGATCAAATCCTAAATACATATTCCAAGCATCCTTAGAAGCATCTTTTGCATATTTTCCATACCAACCCATTTCACCTGTTTCAGGATTTTTCCACCTATCTAATTTATCAAAATCATCAAATGTAGTTTGTTGTCCATCCCATGTAAATGGTAAACGTTTACCTGCTATAAATTCTTTAACTGCATGTTTAGTATCATATCCTATAGGAGTAATTGAGTCTCTTAATCTTAATTTAAGTTGATGGCCAGGACTTAACAATTTACCCCCTTGTTCATTTAAATATCTTTGTTGCTCTTTAAATCCTGGTTCTCCAAATACAAGTTGTCTTTTTTTAACAGGTGGGGTATTTGGATTAATATTTGAAATAAACTCTACATCTTCCTCAGACATCCAAGGCATTAGTTTTCTATAATCATTTTCTGGTGGATTGTGAGGATGCTTATGAGGTTCTCCACCTTCATGTAATTTATATGTTTTTAATCTTCTCATCATCTCTGACTTAATTGTGATTTGGTATTTACAATTTTTAGGATCATGTTTGTATCCCGTGAATCTTCTCTAATTAACTTAACAAAGTTTAAGTAATGTCTAAACTTCTTTCTTTCCAATAAAGGTTTACTATAATTAAGATTAAATTCATTTAGATTTTTTACATAACCATTAGGTTCAGTAATCCATACATTATTCTGAGCATAGTTTCCTAGTAGCTCTGTTGTACCAGGAACTAATGGTCCTGTAGGAGGATAATTAGATCCTTGAGGAAACTCTCCTCTATCTTTTGTGATATCCCAGAACTGATTAAATCTATATTTATTTTCTTCTTTTGAAAACAATACATCAAATGAAGCAAGATCAGTTCCTAGTTTAGGATATGTCTGTGATAGCGCTACATTATTTTTTGGGAATATATTTAGATTAAGAATTCCTGATGCTTGTTCTGAGTTACTGATTACAGCCTTGTTAAAATTATAATCTAATACATGAAATTGATCACTACATAATACAGTATCTTTTCTGTAACACTCAAGGATATACTCAATACTTCTTATAGTAGTTACATTCTGACCTGTAGGTACTGGTATTTCTACTTCAAAAGGATATTGCTCTCCATAAAAATTACAGTAGTCATTGCATGCATTATTGTGCTGCCATATACCATCACTCTTTGTAGTAAGAAAATGACTTTTACTTGGTAGGTATAAACCAGGAATCCAGTCATGAAATGAAATCCATAGTTTATTTTTGGGATCATAGCTTACTGTCCAAGAAGCATCTTTAAAAAATCTTGAGTCTCCTAGTTTTATAGTATATCTATATTGATCTTTTAACTTAAATTTGTTTGTAGCAGGATCAAAGTCAAGAGCTCCTTTATATTCTTCTTTGACCATAAAGTCTCTTTTAGAGAAATATAAAATAGAGTTTGAATTATCATAAGTTGCAGAACAACCTATACCTGCTACAGGATTATCTGTATATGGATAATTAGGAAACTCCTCAAACAGTTTAAATGGTAAGAATTTATCAAACCACCATTTCATTCCTTGTTGAGATATTTCTTCTAACTTACCTGTATATGAAAATATCTTACCTTGCTCTTGTGATATAAAGTATATACCAGCTGGAGTAGATATTACAGAGTATCTATCTTGACAAGAACCATATTGATATTCTTGGTCAGAGACTACTACATTCTGAGGTGTAGTAGAGAATAATCCACCATCACCTATAGTAGCTTTAACTCCTAAGTAAGTTTCTCTTTGATCTACTCCTTGAAATATAAGCGGACTGTTATTATTAAAGGTGACCATTAAACCTGTTTTACCAAAAGTTTTAACAGAGTTAAGCTCACTTTTAAAGTCTACTTTATTAAATGCTAAGAACATTAACCAGGAATCATATGCTTCATGTTCTTGTATTCTATTTGAGTATTGTATTCTATTTGGAAAGCTTGTATAACATAGTTCTGCTATAGTTGGATCATAATTACTGCCTTGTAATGATCCATTATTATAATATTGGCTAAACAAGAACCTTATTACACTTAGTGAGTAGTCATACTTAAAATAATTACCTTTAGTTAATACAGCAGGATTTTGACTAAACAATTGTTGCAAATCTGTAAACAGCCACTTATTATAAGAGTACTCATCTGCAGCTCTTCCTGGAAATCTAAAATCTGTAATTACTTCACTTTCTACAAAGAAATCTTTAATACCATTTACAGATGTATAAAAGTATGAATTTTTTACACTTAATAATCCAGGATAAGTACCAACAACATTTAGTGATTCATTATAACCCAAAGGAGGTGCACAATCTAAATCATAGTAACTTCTTGGAAATAAACCTTCACCGTAATCTGGTGTATTTGTAAAAAAACTTGCTAAGTTAGTAAGATTAAAATCACTTATGTCCCACTTGTCACTGTTAACCATAAATCTTGGTTCAGGAATCATTTGTTTTCTAAAATAATTAAATCTATATCCATCTACTTCATCATATAACCAATCATAAAATAAGGGCATAATAGTTTTTTCAGTATGCCTAGTAACATAAGTATCTCCTCCAAAAAATACAGGAGTTGTTTTTACTTTAGTATGTGTAAAGGTTAACATACTGCAAGTATTTGGAAGTGGTGCTATTTGTATACTATTTGGATCTGGTATATTTTCTGTAAAATCTATTTTTTGTTCGCAGTTAGTAACCATAACTTGAACAATATTATCTAGTTGTTTATATAAGTTTCTAGTATTAAACTTAAGGCCTACGTAATGACTTGCTATTGGATTTAGAAATTCATTACCTTTATTCCCCTCTTTAAATGCATTATTAGTTGCAGGATTAAGATCCCAACCATAACCAGGTTCTTTATTTACTAAACCTAATGTCATAGATGACTGATCGATGGAAGCTCCATACTGCCCTATATTAATATTTTGGTATTCATAAGTTGTTAAAAATGCAGGACCACCTGGAACTTCTAAATCTGTAGTACTTCTAATTACAGCTAAATCAGGTCTTAGTAAATTGTTTATTCTATATTGAACTATACCTTCAAAATCATCACCAGGTATACTATAACTATAATCAGAACCAACGTTATTTGGATCAACTTGATAGTTGCTAACTTGATACAATTGATCTCTTACATAAAATCCATTTGGTATTCTGAATCTATTACTTGCAGGCATTTCAAATGTATTTCTATTACCATCCATATGATTATAAAACTTATTATATTCTCCATGACACACCTGCTGAAGAGCATACTGCCTAAATCTTATTAGAGAATATAATACATCTACTGTTGCATTAAAACCTTCCATAAAATACATAAAGCTTTCTCCTAGTGTAGTTATACCATTTAAAACAGTTTGTAACTGCTGAGGTAAAAATGAATCTGGTGTTTGTGTTGCTATTATACCAGGCATAGTAAAGTTACCAGCACCTTCTGAATCACCATTTGTTGCTTGATATTTATTACTTATTGTTTTGTAATTTTCTTCAGGATCAATAAATGTACCACCTATAGGTAAACCTAACTGTTGTAAAAATGCCATACTTTGGAAATAATTATTATTATTATTATACCAATCTGTATTAGCATCATCAAGAGTATTAGAAGTCTGGTCAGAACCATCAGCTCTAAAGTCGTCACCATTAGTAATAGAAGATTGATCTCCTCCACCTGTAAATCCTTGATATGCTTGTGATTGCGCTATTCCAGGAGGCCCTAAAGTAGTAATAATAGGGGCACTAGCACCTAAATTATTCCATTCATCCCTATTTGCTTCTCGTGTTGCATGCTTTGGTAAAGTATAATTCTTTTCTGGGTAATTTATTTTAATATCACCAATTGTTTCTAAAATTAACTTTATAAAACCTCCAACAATAGCAAATAAAATAACTTCATTTCCAAGCAGTTTAAATCTAGGATGCTTTTCTGGTTCAATAAATCTTTGTGTAGCAGTTCCACCTAACCATCCATAAACCTTTAGTTCACTTGCGGATAATGCAGGATTATTATATGCTGTATCAGGTGAATGAAATGATTGTATATCTACAGGAACATTTTGTTTAAGTCTTCTATTTTCAGGTTGAGGATCTCCTCCCGTTGCTCTTCTAATAATAAAAGGATCATTAAATAAATAATTAGCAAGATTTAAACCCGAAGAAGCAAGATCTGTAGGATTATTTTTAGGTATTAAACAATTAAATGGATAGTTTGCATATAAGCCAACTAAATTTGGAAAGTCATCTAAATCATTATTAGGAGTACCTTTTATACTATAATTTCTAAAATTATTTATAAGACCTTTTGCTAGAATTGATTGATTCCCATTTCTAGAACCTCTTAATATTTCATAACCTACTATATTAGGAATATCATTACCATCATTATCTTTAGGCATAATGATGTTTTTAAATCGTACTCCCATTAATCTAATGTAAAACTCACCATCTTCTTTTTCAAAATGATAGGTCTCTGGGCTTAATCCATTATCAGGAAACTTATGATGTCTTATAGACTCTCCACATAAATCGTATCTAGTATCACCAGGAGTCACACCTGTCCAACACTGAGAACTAGAATTCCATATTTCAGGTTGGTTATCAGGATATATTTCACTTGACTCCCAATAACCCATTTTACCAGATGCTAGTACCTTACCTTCATCTTCTAAAACTTCTGTAACTGTTGATGTTTGTGTAGCTGTATTAAACACTTGATATACTTGATTATCACCGTATAAAGGTGTTGCACCTTGACTGTTTTGATCATTAAGTGTAGCAGTATCAGTTGTTGCTATGTCTACAGGTGTTACATAATTTCCTGGTGGTCTTCCTGGAATATGATAAGATGCAGATTTATCGCCTGTATCATAAATCCATCTAATAAAGTATGAATATATTTCATCTCTTAAGTATCCCGCATTTTTACCACCATCAGTATAATATTTTTCAGGGTACTCAACAGAAACCCACTCTGTTTCAATTAGGTTAGCTAGCGGTTGGTAATTAAAATCAAATTTAGAAGTAGGTCCTAATCTTAATAAATAATTATTAACTGAAGCTATCTGTTCAGATTTTTCAAAAACATAATCTTTTGCTAAAATTACATCTTGAGAAATATTAGGATTTTGTGCATTAAATAAATCTATTACAATACTAGTTGTTTTTGTAGAATAATAACCTACACGTCTAATATCTAAGTTTTGCATAGTAAATCTTACTAACACTAATTCAAACTCATCAAAAGCTTCATGATCTGCATCTACAGATACCTCTAAAGATCCTTGTATATCTGGATCAAAAAATATTGGCTGCGGATAACCTACAGTAAAAAAATTAGTAACTCTTACTTTATCTATTGTATATGCTAATGTTACAGCATATTGACCATTAGGTAATGTACCAGGTGCTATTCCTTTTTTTACATCTAAGCAAGGTGTCTTAACTAATCTTGCTAGTCTTAATTTATCACAATCTAGTCTATTTGAATCTGGGTAAGTTAAACATGGTTCTAGAGTCAATGCTGTACTTGTATCTTCTTTCCATACTACTCCTGGCCATAAGGTTTGATCAGTTCCATTTGTATAAAAGTTTACTGTAGCTGATCCAGGTTGACCATTCATATAAGTAAAAGGCTCATCAATCCAAAGTTTTGGATCTCCAATGTTTAAGTGTCTATCAGGATTAAGATTATCCGCCCAATAAACTTCCCATGAACAATCATCTATTAACCTAGATGCTCCTGTAATTAAATATAACTTACTAAAGTTTAAACATGAGTCATTTACTATAACTCTATATCTACAAACATCTTCTTCAAATAATCCTATTTCAGAGGCTATTGAGGTTTCATCTAAGGGTGAGTATTGAACACTGTATACTACCCACTTATCACTAAATAAATGTATAGCTCCAATAATCTCTATATTATTACCTGTAACAGCCTGCATTACTTTTGCACATAATGCATTAGACTCTTCATTAGAAATAGTACCTAGATCTCCTGTGGCTGTATTATTACTAGCATTTCTAGCATGAGTCCACATGCCTTCTTGTACAAATGAAGGATCAGAATCTTTATTTAACCCTTTAATAAAAGTGTTAGTCTGAACATTATTTGTATTAGGACTTTTTCCTTGTTTCTTCTGTTTAGCCATTGCTGTGAATATTATGTCTTACACGTCTATTAATAAATAAATTTGGAGAATGAGAACTAAACATATTGTAATACCTAGCATACATCGCTTTTCTATTAGCATTTGTTATTTCTTTTAACTCTCTAAAGTTAGGTGTATTAACTACGCTTAATGCATTGTTTCTTGCTCCTCTTAATCTTTGTTCAACAAGTTGCATTCTTTGAGCAACATCTTCACCATTTATATAAAGATTTTCAAGGATTCTAGATTTTAATGCATATTCATAATATTCATTTATAAGATCATGATCTGGAACTAATAGATTACCTTCATCATCTTCCATTTGACCTTGGTAATTTAAATATACTTTACCTGTTTTAAAATTTGTAAAAAGAAATCCATGTTTTATCCAACCTTCATTTTCAGTATTATGATATAAATTAGGACACTCACAATCAATATTCTGACTAGCTTTCATTTTTAATGGAAGCAGTTGCTTATATACTAAAGTTTCTGAAGCGTTAATTACTTGAATTAGTTCATAGGACTCTCCCTTACAGTTCATAAAAACTCTAGGTTTTATATTAGCATCACCATAAGGTTGTGAAGGATCGTGTGTAAGGCAAGTACCTAGGTTACCTTTATCATCACAACATGGTGTTGGCTCATTTGTATCACATGGATCAGGAACATCTTTTGGAAAGTCATTATATGTTACAGGAAGTGTACCAGTTGTAATAGGCATTTCTACCATATTAGTTCCACCTGCTATACCATCATAACCAATTTTTTTCTCATAATCTCCACAGATTAGCGCATAGTTAAATGTATAAAAGTCATCTGGTAATTTTACTTTACCATGACAGACGTCTAAGATGATTTCTTTTTGCTGATTAATCCTAAGACCTAAATCATAATTAAGTTTCTTAGCGAGCTTAATAAGCTGCTGAGGCTCAATCATATTTTCTAGAGCTAATGAACTTAAGTCTATAGTCACATCTTCTAAAAGTTGATCAAAAGTCCTATATTTTAATGTGTAGTTATAATCCATTATCTAAGTGTATTTTGCCCATCATCGGGTCCATCTGTTGGAACCTGCATGGTCATGGTTAATTCTTTTACTACATACTGTTCTATTTCAGAAAATAAATAGTCTGGTATGTTTAATGATTGATCTTGGCGTATCATGCACTTATCAGAGTCACAAGTTTCAACATCATTTTCAAAAATTGCTTCAATCTTAACTGCATCCCACATTAAATTTGGAAAATATAGATGGCCATCAAGAAACCAAAAGTATTGTCTCTTATTATATTTAAAAGTTGTAGATTTAGTTATAGAAACAAATGTACCAGGATCAGTTCTAAATAACTCTACAGAACCATCAACTGAAGATACAGTCCTAAATATAGGACCCAAAATACCTGTTAATACTTCTGGTAGTTTTTCTTTAGTTCTTTTAAAATAACATCCTGAGTATACACCATGACATGCAGCATCTACTTTATCTACTTCAATAAGTTCAACATAAGGCATTGTTTTAAAGATGTTACTAATCTTCATTAACCTAAGTTGATTATCTTCTCTCTTCATAAGAGATTGACCATACTTAATAATAGAATAGTAAATAGTTCTATCAGTTAGAAAAGGATCTTCTTTAACTGCTTTAAGTGTATTTCTTACTCTAGATATTGCTTCTCCAACCGTTGTGCTCATAAGTCAAATTCATTATAGTCTTTCAAAGCGTGTTCTTGCTTTTTTAATCTTATTTCTTTAGCTACTTTTTTACTGTAAGCTAATTTTAATTTCTGCTGTGGATCAACTACTATATAGTTGTTCCAATTTTCAGGATATGTTTTAGCAACAGCTCTTTTAAATTCTCTACATCCAGTAAATCCCCAAAACTCTCTATTTCTAAATTTATGTTTTATCGCACTATTTGTAAAAAAAATCTTAGCCAACTTGCCATCACTATCCCAATTTTTATTAGAAACCTTAACACCATATTTTTTAGATTTAGCGAAATCAATATTTTTTTTCTTACTAGCTTGGCATGTTCCTATGAACAACCAACCAAGTGATTCAGGCAGCTCTATGCCATTCCTGTTATCTATTACTGTTTCATAAACCAATTTATTAAAGGACTTAATAATTGATCTTAACTCTTTATCCTTTAAGTTTTTATACCTAGGATATTTTTCTCTAAATCTGTCAAAGAACTCTTTGTTTAGAACTTCATAAGTGTCTGCTCTAAACCTTGGAGCTTGTAAGTTGGGTGTTTTAAATGGTTCCATACTACTTAAATAATATACTAAAAATTAATGAGATTAGCAAGTATAACAAATATAGTAAAAAAAGAAAACCCCCACTAGTGTGAGGGTTCTCCCGTTGTTAGCCACAGAAACCAACAAACTGCGACAATTTTATTATCCTATAACAAGTAATCGTACAGTAGTAGCTGATAATGCTCCACCTATA
>WLWE01000253.1_pt1 | contig 48703 bp, 35 predicted proteins | sample 6718301 | NCBI WGS metagenome assembly WLWE01 (sample SAMN12718691, study PRJNA515312) | sponge metagenome | isolation source: marine sponge | host: Mycale hentscheli | place: New Zealand: South Island, Marlborough, Capsize Point | collected 2003-05-01
CGGTCTTGACCTCGAGGAACACGGTTTGCGGGCCTACCCATTGGGTGCCGAACCCTCTTGAGCCCAGAAGGATGCCCCAATGGCCTGGGCGGGCATTCCGCCTTGCTCTCCCAGGCCGGGGTGTTTCCTTGATGGAGACATTCGGTAGGCGGTTGTGATTCATTCATTGCCGTGGGTAATCGAGAGATTGTCCACGGCAATTTTTTATTTATATCTGGCTTCCTATTTCTGGTTTGTCCGGAAGCCGCCATTTAGATTGATAATCTGCCCAGTGATAAAACTCGCCTGTGGAGAAATGAGCCATCGAACAGCGTCGGCAATGTCTCCAGCTTCTCCCCAGCGACTGAGTAGACATTCTCGTACCGCTCGCTCTTGCCACTCCTTGCTGGCTTGGTCACCCCAGGCGGTTTTGATCCAGCCGGGAGCAACGCAGTTTACTCGAACATGCGGTGCAAGAGACTTTGCGAGGCTCTTTGTGAAAGCCATGACGGCACCCTTGATTGTGCCAAATAATTCTCCGCTATCACCCTCCATGCCGGTAGCAGCCTGATCCCATCCTGTTGTGACGATGGAACTACCATCTCGCCTCTTAAGCACTCGCCCAAGGCCTCTTCCAAGTAACAGCGTTGATCGGACATCTGTATCATAAAGAAGCTGAAGTTTGTCTTCGAAAGAAAGTGATGCAGACGATCCTGTCAACGTGTCGGCACCGGCAATAAGGCAGACCGCATGAAGTGCCGGGCACGTCTTGGTTACGGCTGCAATTAGTTCCGTGCAGCCATCAGGTGTTGCAATATCTGCAAGGAACACGCTGGCAACGCTGCCAGCAGAACGGCTGATTTCATCTGCGAGCTTTTCAGCAGCAGCAGCATTGCGGCCATGGATAGCCACTGCTGCCCCTGACTCTGCCAGCTGGAGTGCAACCGCACGCCCAATGCCACTCGTGCTACCGGTAACAAGAACTGTCTGTCCAGCCATGTCATTCATTACTACTCGCTCTTTTTGTTTTGTTGTGGCGTATCTTCAGGCAACGCAGTGTTGCGTCGAATAGCGATTTCATAACAGGCGGCCTCCTCTGCGTTTCGGACGAGAAGATTGTTGCCACTGACACACAGTGTGTTCCAGGTTTGTCCTTCGAGTGCCGCTAGACGGCCGAGTTCAGTCGGTTTTTTAGCTGTTGCTGGTACGGCAACGACTTCTCCCGACTCAGCCTGGATGAGTAGAACGTCACCGATACGAAGAAGTTGCCCCTGCCCGTAGCGTCCTTGCTTCCACATGCGTGTTCCCGAAGAAAGTTGGACACATTCCAGAATGCCGTCGGAAAGCCCATACGCATATCCATTATGAATGGAAACATTGGTGAACTTGGTTTTAAGAAGATTTGACTGACGCCAGATTGGCTTGATGCTCCAGGCGTCAGCGGAGTTCGTGAGTGAAAAGACTGCCGATCCAATGCCGTACCCTTTCGAAATAAAGAGTTTGTTATCGTCAAGAAGATGCGGTTGCGAACAACTCGCATCAGAATTTGAATGTCCCGGCCATTCACATTCCCAGAGTTGATCCCCTGTTGCGAGATCGTAGGCCGCTATGTGGCCCTCGTTCACTGTGATTACTCCACTGTGACCATTCAGGCTGAGTGTCTGAGGAGATGCGTAGGCGATTTGTTCCGTGCCTGCCAGCCACGCCTGATTTCCTGTAGTGCGATCGTAGGCAACAAGAGAAACGTAGGGCGATGTTGCGGGATCACGATTGCCTTCATCAATATCTTGGTTATCCCAGTCTTTTCTTGGGCCGCCAGCGGGGACAATGACTAGCTTGTCTGTGACAAGCGGAGAGCCGGATCGACCCCAAGCAACCGCCGCGACGTGTGTTGCTCGATCAATGCCCAGATCAGCAACAATGTCTTTTCTCCAAAGCACCTTGCCGGTGCTACCTTCGATAGCGTGCACCCAGCCAGTTGCTCCCGTGGCGTAAACAACTCCGTTATTGATCGTTGGCGTTGATCGTGGGCCAATTCCACCAAGAACTGTTTCATGCCGTGCCGGAACAGAAACGACCCACTCCGGTTCACCGGTAGCAAGTGCGTAGCACGTAATAGATTCATCCTCGCCTCGCTGCTCCAGTGTGACGGCGTGGCTACCAAATGTGGCAAAGCCACTCCAGCCTGCTCCTATGGGACGTTTCCATATGCATTTGGGCGGATTGGCTTCCCAGTTCGTATCGACCTCAATGCCATCAATACTTGCTGTCCCTTCAGGGCCAAGGAAGCAGGGAAAGTCATCGGCCGTTGCCGTCCATCCGGAAGAGACGTTCTTGTTGGTTGTTTGTTTTGCAATGGTGGCAGCCGAAGGCAGGAGCGCGTCACGTCGTGCCTGCCACCGAAAAGCAAATTGTGGTACGAGGTCACCGCTTACGCCTTCAATACGAAGAATGGCAAGAGAAAGGAGGATTGAGATCACAAGAAAAGCAGTGACACTTTTTTTGGCAAGTGGCTGAAAGGTGCTCTCTCTTAGAAACCAGATGAAGAGAGAGACCAAGCCAGTGAAGGTCAGTATAAGAGTGATGATATTTCGTACGGCTTGATCAATCACATCGCCAGCGAGCACTTCAAGCCAGCCGTATCGAACAAGTGTGATGGCTGCGGCGAGGGATGCCAGAGTCACCCAGATTTTTGCAGGGGGTATAATCTGACGAGGTGGTTGCGTGGGGTCCCCTTCTGAGGCGGGGAGAGTTGGGGTCATAAGGTGTGGCGTCTCTTGTGAGAGGGTGTGCTCCCGCTGTCCTGAAGGGCGGGATACGTCGATTTCTGTACAGATGTTCTACAGGTGCCGGTTCCAGTTGGGCAATATCACGGAACTTTCGTCATAACCGGATTCACTTGAATACACGCTGTCAAACATCGGTTAGACTTGAAAGACGGTCTATCATTCTATCACTGTGTCTCGTTTAAGGTGATACGCACCCTGCGACTGGTTTTTTTAACGCGTGGCAGAATGAAACCGCTTCATTTGATTTTCTAGAAACCGATTCGTGGCTATCCCCATGGTCGAGCCAATACAAACTATGCCTGATCCCTCGACAAAAAAGGTTCCTGCTTCAGGGCCATCAACGCTGTCTGTGCATGCTGGAGAAGCACGGGTGAAGCCAGGCTTTTCGATCACAGATCCGATCTTTGCTTCATCAACATACACATTCCCTGATACGCAGGCGATTGTTGACTTTCTTGAGCAAGGGCAGTCTCGCGAGGAGTATGGCCGATACGGCAATCCGGGTGAGCGAGTTGTTGAAGACAAGTTGGCGGCGCTTGATGCTGGTGAAGCCAGCGTGCTTTTCTCGAGTGGTATGGCGGCATTCGTGGGTCTCCTGATGGCTCATGTTGATGCCGGAGACGACATTGTCTTCTTCGATGAGTGCTATCATCGGAGTCGTGAGTTCTGTCGGCGTCACCTGACTCGCTTTGGTGTCGGTTTCCGCGAGGTGCGTACCTGTGATTACGATGCGATGGAAGCAGCAATCACACCGAGAACAAAATTCCTGATTAGCGAGTCTCCCACCAATCCACAATTGAGTGTCGTTGACATTGAGCGATTTGCTGAAATTGGTCGCAGGAATGGAGTGCTGACGCTAATCGATGCGACTTTGTCTACACCGTATAATGTGAAGCCTCTTGAAGCAGGTGTCGATTTTGTACTGCATTCGGCTACAAAATATCTTGGTGGCCATAACGATCTGTTGGCAGGTGCTGTGACCGGTTCTGCGGAATTGCTCGAACCTGTCCGCAACCTGCGAGGCATTATGGGTGGCGTAAATGCTCCACATAATGCGTATCTGTTAGAGCGTGGCCTCAAAACACTTGCTCTTCGTATGGAACGACACAATGCAAATGGTCAGGCCGTCGCAGAGTTTCTCGCTGGCCATCCACGAGTCCAACGAGTGCTGTATCCTGGCTTGCCAGACCATCCGTTTCATGCCATCGCCAAGCAGACAATGCGTGGCTACGGTGGGCTTGTGACATTTTTCCTTCGCGATGCAGACTGGCGGCAGACAGCTGCTGTTATTGATGCGGTGAAAATTCCCCGCATTGGCCCTAGCCTCGGTGGAGTGGAGTCACTCATCGAACAACCAATGGTGATGAGTTACTGGAATTACTCACCTGAGGAACGAGCTGGTTTTCGAATTCCAGACAACATGGTGAGAATGGCCTGCGGCATCGAGGATGCTGAAGATCTCATTGCAGATCTGGCTGCAGCCCTCGACGTGGCGGAGTAAGCAATGCAGTTTCGCACACGGGCAATTCATGTAGGGCAAGAGGCCGACCCATCAAATGGTGCCGTAGTTCCACCAATCCATTTGGCAAGCACATTCGTTTTGCCAGCTGCAAACGGTAATGCCCAGTACGACTATGCCCGAACCGGTTCGCCGACACGACATGCGTTCGAGGCAGTGATGGCCTCGTTGGACGGTGGTGCTCGTGGGCTGGCTTTCGCTTCAGGTATGGCAGCAACGCATTGTGTGACGATGCTGCTGAAGCCAGGCGATCACCTCGTAACAGGTACAGATATCTACGGAGGAAGTTGGCGGCTATTCAATAATGTGTTAGCAGAGCGGGGTATCTCAATTACTGCTGTCGATACCACGGATCTTGCAGCTGTTGAAGATGCAATGTGCGCGGAGACCCGGATGCTCTGGATTGAACCAACCGGAAATCCGCTGTTATCAGTCACAGATGTTGCCGGGTGCGCTGCACTCGCTCAGAAAGCAGGTGCTTTGCTTGTCGCCGACAACACGCTAGCAACGCCAGTGCTTTGTCGGCCGCTGGAGATGGGTGCAGACATTGTGATGCATTCAGCAACAAAATATATCGGCGGGCATAGTGACCTTCTTGGTGGCCTTCTCGTTGCACGTGCTCCTGAAGTTGGTGAACAGTTGCATTGGATGCAGAATGCAACCGGTGCAGTGATGGGGCCTCTTGAATCCTTTTTATGTTGTCGGGGTGTGAAGACTCTTGAACTCCGGGTTCACGCACAGTCGGCGACGGCTTTTCGGTTGGCCTCATGGCTGTATCAGCAGCCTTTGGTCAAGCAAGTCCATTATCCTGGACTGGAAACTGACCCTGGTCATACCGTCGCGGCAAATCAATATCATGGAGGTTTCGGCGCCATGGTGAGTTTTGAGATCGATAGCGACGTACAGGGTGCCCAGCGTTTTGTTGAATCAACGCGGCTGTTTCAACTCGCCGTGAGCCTAGGGGCTGTTGAGTCTCTGATAGAAGTGCCGGCCGTTATGTCGCACGGGGCATACGCACCGGAAGCTCGTCGTGCAGTTGGGATAACAGATGGGCTAATTAGGCTTTCTGTTGGCCTTGAAGAGGCTGGTGATCTTGAGAACGACCTCGCTCAAGCAATGAATACAGTTTCCAGTCTCTAGGTGAAAACCTAGGCGCAATAAGAGATCTGCGTTGCTGGTGTCAGTTTTTACGAAAGTTCTGGCTGTACGGATTCCGATAACTCTTCTGAATGCATCGGCAATCACGATGGCTGCATATGCCATTCGTGAACGCTCAGCCAGGAGAGAATCATGCGTCAGAATCCGCTTCAACTTGTCGCACTTGTTGTGTGCCTGAACGGCCTGTTTACGAGTATTGTGTGGGGACAGAACGAGTCGGCATCCGCGGGAAGCCTCCGCTGGACGCCCCATCGAGCAGCAGCTCGACCACTCGACACACGCAGTGTGATATCTGACAAAGAAAGTGTCTCTGCAGATTCACCAGCGAAACCGTCAGGTAGTGAGCTTGCACCTTCATTGTCGAATGCGGTCGCCAAAAGCCAGCAGGTTGCAGCCTCGCCAAGCACATTGCCGGAGCCGAGTACATCGGCCAATAAGGCTGCTCTTCCTGCCACGGTTTCTGTCCCAGACACCATTCCTGCTCGTGATGCAAAACCGTCATTACAAGTAGTTGCAAAAGCTCCACGAGAAGACTTTGCCCCACTCCGGAAACAACTCGATCCAAGCCGTATGGTTGATAATCTCAGTGAGTGGATGGCCGACGCACAGCCTACAAATTCAACAGGGACGGTCTCAGCCCGTCAGGGTGATGACGGTCCATTTGGCCTCGGAATGATGCGAACGCCCCAGGGGCACAACGCTGGTCGACCAATTCTCAGTCAGGAACGGCCTGCTGATCTGCAAGTCGTCGCCAAGCAGCGCGAGGGAGGTGGCATGGCTCCCCCGTACACGCAACGAATGAATCGGAGTACCGTTCGCCCTGAACGATTGGCAATGGATGTCGACAAAGTCCCTTCTGTCATGGCTCGTCGTACACAAGCAGAGGCAGTGCCACCACCGCCAGTTTCAAAGAAGTCGGACAAACCCAAACAGTCGTCGGTCTCACAAAACAATTCCATGAGCAGTGAACCGTACATACCCGGTGATTCAATGATTATCGACGGGCCGCCTGGTACTGGCTTTGAATCATACAGCGAGGGCTCCCCTTCGATGGGAGAAGAGATGTGGATGGGACGGACACCGGCGCAACTTCATGTTGAGTCGTTTTATGACGACCCGTATGCGTGTGAAGAAAATTGTGACCCTGCTCCCTGCTGTTTTGATGGCACAGTCTGCCGATGGCTGCATCAGTTTGGCAGGCCGTACTATGGCTGGAAATGGTATCGAGATTTTACAGCCAGTGTTGGTGTGACCGCCTTTGAGAATGAGCTTGACCTCGGCCTTGCCGGAAATTTTGGAACAAATGAATACCTCAACTTTGGGATGCCGCTTTGGAATGCTTTTGGATTAGGTTGGCAGGTAGGCGTTCGGGGTACACAGACAGGATTTGGTTCACGTTCTCTTGCTCAAACTGGCGGTGGTGTTGTACCAGCTCCAAGAGTCATCGACTCTCGTAATCAGCAGTTTGTCACAACAGGCTTCTACACTCGAGCATTCGAGGGACGTGGTCTGCAGGGTGGAGCGGTTTTCGATTACCTTAATAATACAGGCTTGGTAGGAACGGCTGATATCAAGCAGATGCGTGGTGAAGTAAGTTATGTCTGGGGCTACCATGAGTTAGGCTTTTGGGGCGCCTTTAATGCCGGTCAAGGCTTAGGTTTTGTCCAGGGACAAGCCGGGCAACCATTCGAAAATAACACAGTACACACCTATAACGCCTTTTACCGTGTGCAATTCGGTGATGCGAACGAATGGAAAGTCTGGGGTGGAGCGTCCCACGAGGGCCAAGGCTATGTTGGATCGATCCTTCGCGCGCCGATGACACGATCGTTGGCTCTTGAAGGAACGTTCGCTTATCTCATGCCAGGTGAATCAAAAAATATTCCTCCTCAAGTGGGCTTGCCGGTCACTGGCTCTTTCACGCCAATGGCATGGAATCTTGGTATTAATCTTGTCTACTATCCACGAGGTCGCTCAAGACGAAGTCTTGCGAGTCCATACCGTCCGCTCTTTGACGTTGCTGACAACGGAACCATGATTACAGGCCTCTAAACTCCTGTTTTCATTGATTCTCAGCGGTACATCGACGTTCGTTTCTCAAGACAGCTGTTTTTCGGTATCTTTTAGGCTGAAAGACAGCAGTTTTGATCACGCCATCGTGGCTTGTGAGCACTGCTTTGAACGAGGGGCCACCTCGGTCCCGACGCCAGCAAAACACAGAGAAACATGACAGAAAATAATGACCCCTGGGCGAATCTTGCAGATACGCTCGGTGCGGCTCCCGGAGGGGAACCACCTCAACAACCACAACGTCGTCCCGCAAAACCTTCCAAGCCAGCTGAGGCTGAGAAACCAGTAAACGAAGTTCCCGCCGCCGAAACATCCCAGACTGACTGGGGCGGTGTCGCAGATCAACTTGGTATTCAATCCTCAGCGCCGGCATCGCCGAAGCCTACCAAAGATAGGGCACCGAGAGAGTCTGAACGGGCACCACAGCCCCCACAAGCCGAGCGTCCACCGGTAGATGATGGTTTCGGAGCAGGGCTGCTCGATGACGGCGGCTCAGCTCCCCAACGATCATCGAGACCGCCCCGACGATCAAACGATAGGCCAAGGCGGCCATCCCGTCCTGCTCGGTCGGATGATGACGAGCGGCAGGCAACGCCTTCCCGAAACGATCGTAGCCAGGAAAGCAGTGATCAAGCTCGTGACCAAGCTCGTGATCACGATCGTGATCAAGCAACCGATGAATCGGGTGAGCCAAGGCGTCGCCGTCGAGGGCGACGTGGAGGCCGTGGCCGTGGACGGCGGAATGATCGCAGCACCCAAGAAGAAGTTCGGGCTGATGACAATGAAGAATTGCCGGGCTATGGCCGCAACCTCGATGGAGAGCGGACCGAACGGCAAGGTTCGGCTGCTGAGACTTCTTCGGATGTTCGGTCGCAAACCACAAGAGAAGGCGGATTTGGGCAAAGGTTGAACACTGATTCTGAAGACAGAACTCCTGAATCAGATGCAGGCCCTCGCTCTGGCAGCAGTCGAGATGACGATCAGGAGGGATCGCGAACTGATGATCGCCCCCCACGCCGTCGCCGTCGTCGCCGTGGTCGTGGGCGGCGAACACGAGATGGCGAAACTATAGAAAATGAGGGCCAGCGCTCTCATGAAGAGAGTGGTGAAGAATTAAACGAAGTGCAGGGTGGTCAGCAGGCTGGTGAAAAGCCATTCACTGAACGCGAACCTCGCGGGAATGAAGATTCAGACGGAGAACCTCGCCGCCGTCGCCGTCGTCGTCGGCGAACGTCAGATGAAGAGTCACAAGAAACCAGTGGTGAAGATCGTCCAGCTCGAAGGCCTGCATCAGGCAGTTCAAGTGGGCAACGAAGACCAGTCCGCGGTGGTGGCCGCAGAGGAGAAGCCGGCCGTGGGGGTGATGGCGAAGGTCGCCGTCGGGAAACTTTCTCTCGTGTTGGGTCGAGGCGTGAAGACGACGAAGAAGGCCTTGAATTTCTCGGCACAGAAGACGACACGGCTCCATCCGATCATCGTGATAATGGTGATGAAGATGTGCTTTCCGAAAGTGGGCTCGACGGTGTTCGTGATGTGCCGAGTTGGGTGGAGGCAATCGGTATCGTCATTGCCAGCAATATGGATAGCCGTAAACAACCGCCTCAAAGCTAACTCTCTGTCAATGAGAGCCGGATTTCGACCATCGGGTTAGCAATGACTGCCTTGTTTCGAGGCAGTCACGTTCTCAGCCCCGGCATGAAAGTGTGCGGCCGAGGCCTTTTAAGTAAAAAGAGTGCCTCGTTTTCATCGAGAATAGTTGCATGCGATGACTGTCGCCGGTGCTTTCTTTTGTTTGGCGCAGTATTTGCCACTCAGATTGCTGTTCGTTCCGCCTTAAGGAATTCAGTAGGAAAGTGAGGCCACCGATGAGTCTGTGTGATCAACAACGCCGGGCACCAGCCCTCAGATCGGATCTGCTCGTTGATAATCTTATTATTTTGTCACGGGCAGATCCAATCATCTGTGGTCATTCAACAGAGACGCGAAATCTTGCGGAAGCAGCATGTACTCTTGGTATTCGGAATGTTCATGTTGTGAGTTATCCGCTCGACGTCCTTGCGTCCTCTGGGCTGCCACTCAAACCAGAGCACTCCGTTGAAGCCTACTCGTCGGGCATTACTGTGGACCGACCGGCACCCATTGGTGATTATAAGGTGCTGGATGGTCGACTTGGTGCTGCAATCTCTGGGCATCTTATTAACCTCCTTGCACAGCTCCCTGGGAAAACAGCTGTTATGGATCTGTATCTTGTTCCTCACGGCCAGATGGTGATGCAGGCAGTAGAGTCTTCAGGTCGAAGTGGCATTGCTGCATCACCTGTGACAATTGGAGAAGCTGTTGGATCTGATATTACTAATGTGGTATCCAATGCGCTTGCTACTGGGCAGTCAGGTGCAGCTGCTCTTGTGATGCAGAACTACCTGGATCACGATCAGCCAGTGGCAGTCAGTGAATTCACCCGTGACCTGATTGTTGCCTCCGGTGCAAAGGTGGACGAAGCACTTGGTACACACTTCGCGCAGCAACTTTCTGAGCGAGTTCGTATCAGTTATCCAGCAATTGATACCTCAGCGTATTTATCACCGGCAATCAGCGAGGCTGAGCAAGCAGCGATTTTATCCAAGCGAGGACTGGTTCGTGATGGATATGTGTTGTTTCTGAGTCGCCTCACCAAAGCCAAAGGTGTCGAGGATCTTATTCATGCATACCGTGCGAGTAATTTGTATCGTCGGATGCCGCTTGTTGTCTGTGGTTCAGGTCCCGATGAAGAGTTCTTTCACACCGTTGCAAACAGGGATCCATCAATCATCTTTTTTAATGACATCGGTGATCTTGAAAAGCTTGCATTAATGTCAGGATGTCACGCATATTCTCTCCCGAGTAAACCTCGCGTTGAATTTACAGAAACATTCGGTATTGCTATCGCTGAGGCCATGTTGTCAGGTGGGATAGGTCCTGTGATAACAACGCGTACTGGCGGTATACCGGAGGCAACAGGTGATCATTGCCTCTACCACAAGGCAGGAGATGTTGCTGGCCTTGTGGCATGCCTTGATAGGGTAGCACGTATGCCGGATCATTCACGGGCATATTTGAGTCAACAGGCTCGGGACTACGCCTGCCGCTTCGATCGAGAAAAAATCTTGAAAAATCTTCTTGCGAAGACTGCCGCAAAAACTGCAGCATGACGATACTGTTTCACGGGGAAAAGGAGCGAACGGCGGAACGCTCGATGGAAGATCACGCAGATAAATTAAAAGATCGACAACCAGTTGCTCCTGAGCGAGTGACACTGGTTGATCCCTTCATTGGCACGGAACCAGTCGATCTTCCCCCGCGTTCTGGAATTGCAGCATCGTGGTTCTGGCCAAAGCCGCAGATAGGGAATACCCATCCCGGGGCATGCCTTCCTTTCGGTATGGTTTCAGTCATGCCATACAGCGGGGGGTATCCGACTGGCTACGGTTGTTACGACAAGTCGCTTCAGGGGTATCCGCCACGGCGCAAAGAGGAATTGCAGGTGTCTGGCTTCACCCACTTCCAGCAGTCCGGTGTTGGAGCCATTCGGAAATATTACAACTATTGTCGAGTCTCACCTTTTCTTGAGGAAGGGGGTGGCCTTGCAATGGTGGGAATCCCCTTCTCGGTTGATCACGAAGAGGCCGTTCCTGGTTTCTATTCATGTATTCTCAAGCCGTATGGCATTCGTGCTGAAATTACAGTGACTCCGCGTGGTGCAATCCATCGATACACGTTTCCAAAATCGAGTTGTGCGGGGATAGCGGTCGACTTTTCTCACGGTGGTATTGAAATTGAAGATGGAAGAACAATTCCTCTGCGGGCGGAGTATTGTCTTCAGGGAGCCTTTGGTGCGGAGGCATGTGTCACCATGGAAGGCCTTCCAATCAGGATGTCTGTGGAGGCCTCTGGTTTCGATGTGCCCAGTGCCGCAGCTTCGCTTTGGGAGGATGGGAATTTTCTTTCTGGCGATAAGGAAAGATCCTATGAATACATACGTGAGTCGACCTACGTGCCTTTTGGAGTGAGTTTTCGGGGGCCAACTGAGGAAGAGCATGTTGTTGAACTGAACGTTGCTTTTTCATTACGGAGTCGAAACAAGGCACATCACAATCGGCTGTCCGCCCCTCAAGGGTTTTCTGCTGCGAGACGTACTGCAAAGAAGAACTGGGAAGAGAGGCTTGATCGCATTCAGGTTCAAGGAGGCACGCTTGCTCAGCAGAGAACGTTCTATACGGCTCTTTATCACAGTCTTATAAAGCCGAGTGAAGCTCATAATGAGTCGCCATTTTGGCCATGGGACGGCCCGTTTTTCTTTGATTTCTCCACGCTTTGGGATATGTATAAAACACAACTTCCGCTTGTGCTTTCGTTATTTCCAGATGATGGAGCTGCGATTGTTAATGCAATGCTTACCGTGGTGGAAATGGAGGGCAATTTTCCGATCGGGTATCGTCTGGCTCGAGGGCATGACCGTTTCGCGCATCAAGCCAGCGCGCTTGGTCATGTTGTCATAGCCGACGCTTTTCATCGGCGTTTACCAGGGATTGATTGGGAGCGTGCTCTTACGATGATGTCCAAGGATCTTGGCAGAGCGTACGGTGAAGCATTTTTTCAAGACGGTGTGGTTCACCCTCTCACGCACACTCTCGACCTTGCGTATGGCTGTTTCTGTACAGCGGCGATTGCGACTGAAATAGGCGACGCTACTGTAGCCGCACAGATGCTTGAGTATGCGAGTCAGTGGAAAAATGCCTTTGACCACACTGGGGTGTTAAGAGACTCGACCTATTACGAAGGCTCAAAATATAATTACAGTTTTCGGCTACTGCATGATATGGCCAGCCGTATTTCCATCGCCGGTGGTGACACGGCTTTTGTCGACCTACTGGATGCCTTCTTTGGCTACGCGGCTGATCCTGTTCCGGCCCCGGGGGTATTCCCGTGCCGCGCCGAGATGGCCGAAGGCGAATTGCTTGGACGTTTTGAAGGGTTCAATAATGAGCCTGATATGGAATCGCCGTATGCCTACATTTATGCAGGGCGGCACGACAGGGCGTGCGAAGTGATACGTGCGGGCATGTCGCAGTGTTATGGAGATTCCCGTGGCGGTCTGGTGGGAAATGATGATTCCGGAGGTATGAGTTCCTGGTATGTCTGGAGTGCGATAGGACTTTTCCCTGTAGCTGGACAAGATGTGTTTTTGATTGGCTCCCCGCTTTTTGACCGTGTGGAAGTGCAACTGGGGCAGGGGCCGGCGTTCGCCGTTGAAACCGTGGGCGGTGGAGCAAAGAGTCCGTACGTACAGGCCGTGCTTCTGAATGGAAAGCCTCTTGCGCGACCATTTCTGCGATGGCAGGAGCTGTGTTCAGGGGGCACGCTTTCCATCGAGATGTCACGAACTCCAACCGTCTGGACCCGACAGCGACCGCCTTCAGTGATGTAACGAAGGAGGGAGATCGCTCGTTTCAAACTCTAAACAAGGGGCGTCAGGCTCTTGCTGAGATTGAGTCTCACTGTCATGTTTTTTGCGAAAAAAATGGAATTTAAGTCTCTTGTGGAGCACGATCTGTGACGAATAGTCTTAGGGATGAAAGAAAGGTGTTTTATGATCAAGCTGTCGGACTATTGGCACAACAAATATCTTCTTGTGGTCTTGTTTTCTTTCTCTCTAATCGCGCCGACAAAATGCTTCGCCGTGAATTATCAAACGCAGGACGGGCAGTTCACGCTTGAAGATGTGCAACAAATCATTGAACGATCAGAGCGGACTGAAGAAGCCGTTGAACTCAATATATTAAAAGAGCTTGATGCAGAGATGGCCCACGCGGTCGCCAAGACTCGTGGCAAGCTTTTTTTAAATGGACTGACTGCAATCACTCCAGAAGTTGCAGGGATCCTGGCAACGCATCGCGGATGGTTGCACCTTGAAGGGCTTCGTTCGATAAGCCCGGCAGTCGGCCGGGCCTTGTCGAAGCACCAAGGATGGCTTTTTCTTAACGGCCTTCGAATATTAGAGAAGGATGTAGCAATTGCGATTCTGCCTTATCGAGGAGAGTTGTATCTCGATGGTGTCGAGACAATTACTCCGGAAGTTGCTGCAATAATTGCAAAGCGACAGAGTGGTGTTGAGCTCTATGGTGTTCGGAATATCAATTACCACTCTGTGGCCAAGCTGAGAAGAAATTCACAGATAGTGTTGCCTTCGAAATACGCGAAGGCACCATGGTGGCCGTTTTAGCCCGATGCAAGATGGTTTCCTTGTGCCGTCTCTCGTGTTGATCACAAAGAAGAAGGCCTGACGGGGTATGCCCCATCAGGCCTTCTGGATTTGAATCAGAATTCAAGTCGCTTTAGTCGTTAAGACTGCTTACTTCACCACCGTTTCGTGAGCCAGCTGCTCGCCAAATAGCTTGTGATACAGTTGATGATACGGTCTTGGTCGAACCGTCCATCATGCAGGAATTTACAACACCGCCAGTGTGGTAACTTCTGGATGTCACGACAGCCACGAGCGGACTGCCTGATCTACCGCCACCTTCACGATTTGATGTGTAATCACCAATTTGTCCGTCAGACAATGCTGAATCGGTGTTTGGAGGAAACGTTGTCGTAAAGCCAGATTGATGGACTCGACCATCACACCATTCGGTATGGCCAGAGGATGGTTTTCCCTGATTCTTAATCGATCCACTGAAACCCGCGAGTGCAGAAGGAGCAGTTGGGACTGTGGTTTGATCCTTACCGTCACGCTGATAGGTGGTCCAGCCTTTTACTTCGCCCATGCAAAGGGTGTTTGAAAGACCATCTCTGAAATCACGTGGTCTTGGCTCATAGTTGACTCCAAATGCACCATCGCCGACAAAACTTCCACTTGCTGCGAGGATGAGGCCAGTCCCCATATTCACCCCAATGTTGGTGAGGTAGTACTCTGTGCCTCGAGGTTCATCTTTGATCTCACTGGGGCAAATCAACGTATCCATGCGGTAATTGCAGATATTCTTACCGTCAACTTGAACTTTTTTATATGAATTGTTTCCTGCAACACCTGCCGTCTCAGCAGCCTGAATTGCAGTCATCACACCACTACCCAAGCCAGCTTGTTCGACATAAGGGAGCAGTTTTGCTTGAACGGACCAATCGTTGACATCTGCCCACGCTGAGGTCATGCCAAATGACTTTGGGTAATGCTTGTGGGAATTCTCGTAATTGTGGAGAGCAAGGCCCATTTGCTTGAAATGATTACTACAAGAAACACGTCGTGCTGCTTCTCGGGCCTGCTGAACCGCTGGCAGCAAGAGGCCGACAAGAACACCAATAATGGCGATGACAACCAAAAGTTCGATGAGGGTGAACCCCGAAGGCTTCCCAGGATTTTTCGTCTTCATTTGTTTCCCTTTATTCACAAAGTGAGTTGATGGCTGGCTGGGGAAAAATCCGGGCTGGCTGATTAGTTGATATTGAGATTCAATCTCAATAAGGGTAGTCTAGTCGTTTGCTCAGTATCGTCAATACCAGATTTGATAGGAAATCTATGACACACGATTCAGCGAATGATCCAAAAGCTACGCAGCATCCTCCGCTCAATTCGCCGGAGCAGCTCAAGCCCGTAGCATCAGCAGATCTCTTACAAGGACGCCGGGAACTGCAGATCCTGCATGGCAATGAGGTCTATCGCCTCACACTTACGCGTACCGGAAAATTGATTCTTCACAAGTGATTTGTTCAGCACGCGAGAGAGGTGCGAATCATGCTCTGCTTGCAAAGTTTTGTTAGCCGTCTTCAGCCAGAAGCGACCGGAGCGATGGTTCGATTGCTTCAGCCCAAATGGCGTATCCTTTTTGTTTTGGATGAAGTAGATCAGGCATGATCTCTTTTGAGAGCGTCCCGTCTGGCAAAAGAAAGCGTTCGTTGATGTCAAGGTACGTGACGCCATCTTTCTTCGACAGTTGTTTTATCAGGGCATTCGTTCTTTCATTATTTTTTCTCTGTGGATCAGAGGATTTTTCCGAACGTGGAAAAATGGCTAGAAGAAGTATCTTCGTCGTCGGAGATTTCGTATTGATACGCTCAATAATTTTTTCAACTCCAGCAGCAATAGCTTTTGGTGGATCTTTCCTATGGCCGGTGTTATTCGTGCCAATCATAAGAACTACTACTTTTGGTTGCACTTCTTCGAACTCACCGTTGTCCAGCCGCCAGAGAACGTGCTCGGTACGGTCACCACTAAAACCAAGATTGAGTGTCTTCCTTTTTCGATAGTATTTGTTCCACGTTTTTTTCCCAGCAGTTTCCCAACTATGAGTGATCGAGTCGCCAAGGAAAATAATATCCCACTTGTTATTTTTAGCTTCTATAGCTTTGTTTTCGTGTCGTTCCTGCCACCAGTTTTTTTCATCACTCTTCATGCGATGCGCTGGTGTTGTTGCATGTTTAATTGCTGCCTGAACAACATTTTCAGCGTGGGCCGATGCTGGCACTACGAAAGAGAAGACAATAGCGATGTGTAGGCCGCGAGTGAAAAACATGGTGGAAACCCTCCCGATCATTTCTTGCGAGGTACCTTTTGTATCAAAACAACAGACATATGTACTCGTGCGTAGGAATATTACGAAATCAATGCCTCTGCAAAAGGGGAATCGCCTCTATTTATCGTCAAAGGGAGGGGAGGTTCTTTCGATGAAAGAAGTCCTTTTGGTCCGTACTTTGCCACATAGGCAAGGGAGAAAGGCCGCGATCATGCCTGGATTTGTCTATGAATGTCTGTAACTCAGTCTGTAACTCAGGGTGGGTTCCCCGATTGGATAGCGGGGGTGTTGCAGGTGGCAGTTTCCAGTGGGTTCCTTTGGCGGCATACGAAAGTGAACACGACGCACCGGGGTAGCTGATGTCTTATGCCACGTGGTCAATTGCTGGTCGTTCTCAACGGCTACCCGTTTTTGGCAGGGTAAAGAGGGGAACTGAACCTGAGGGGTACGATGTATGACAAGTGTCATTTCGAGCAATGTATAGTGAGGAAAGAAACTTTTTACTTTTGGCTCATGGGCCTGAATGAGCCTGAAGGTTGTACAAAGGAAAATATATGAGAATTATGATTGTATCTGGCAGCCACCGTCAGGAGAGCCAGTCTTCGCGCGTGGCTGACTATATTGCTGAGGATCTTACTCGAATTGACCCAACGCTTGTTCTCGATACGTTTAGCTTGTCAGGTAACCCTCTGCCACTTTGGGATGAAAGTGCCTGGCAGAAAGCTAGTTCTCTGGCGTCCTTGTGGCAACCGATTCGTGATCGTATGCGAGAGGCACATGCTTTTGTTTTCGTGACACCTGAATGGGCCGGCATGGTTCCGCCAGGTCTGAAGAATCTCTTGTTGTTTGCGACTCCGCAGGAAGTGGGACATAAGCCGGCACTCGTTGTTGGAGTGTCGTCTTCTCGAGGTGGTTGTTATCCGGTGAGTGAATTAAGAACAAATGGGTATAAGAATAATCGACTTCTGATTATCCCCGAACATGTCCTTGTTCAAGATGTTGCTGATATGTTGCATGGCGAAAGCCCGGGCGATAAACGGGATGTATGGATTCGTAAGCGGATCTCATTTGCAAACCGACTCTTGCTTGAATACGGAAAGGCCGTTGGATCAATTCGGGCTAGTGGCCTTACCGATGACGCGGATTTTCCGTACGGCATGTAATTCTTGTGGATTTTTCATACAGTTATCTCTCAGCACGAGTTGTCTTTCTTGAGTAGTTTGTAAGAGAATTGTTTATGTCGTCGGAAGGAACAGAGTCTTCAGTCCCTCGTGGAAATATTGCTGGATTTTTCGAATACGCCCGTGACGATATTCGCTCTGGCTTTCTTGTTTTCCTGATTGCTCTTCCGCTGTGTCTCGGCATTTCACTTGCCTGTGGATATCCACCAATCTCAGGTGTTTTTACGGCTATAGTCGGTGGATTTGTAGCACCCCTGCTGACGAATAGCGAACTCACCATAAAAGGGCCTGCTGCTGGATTGATTGTAGTCATCGCTGGTTGTGTCTCTGAATTCAGCGGTGATGGCATGAGTGGTGGCTGGGCACCAATGGATCAGCAGGCGTATCGCGCTGCCTTAGCAATTGGTTTTGCCGCAGCTATCTTGCAAATGGTATTTGCGTCGTTTCGGGCGGGCATCCTGGGGGAATTCTTTCCGATTTCTGTGGTTCATGGGATGCTCGCTGGGATAGGTATTATTATCTGTATCAAACAGCTTCCGATTGCGCTCGGCGTAGCAGCGTCAGGCGAGCCGTTAGAGATTCTCACAGATATTCCGCATCTCCTTGCAGAAGCCAATCCCGCGATTGCTATGATTGGTATTGCGAGTCTCGTCATCATGTTCGCGTGGCCTGCCTGTGTGCAGCCATGGCCTTTTTTACGCAGAGTCCCGGCTCCGATCGTGGTTCTTCTGGTGGCGATGCCAGCTGGGTATGGCTTTGATCTGTTGCACGAACATTCGTATTATCTCCAGGGACACGAATACCAGCTAGGCGAACAGTTCCTTGTCAGTATGCCAAAACAAATCTTTGGCATGTTTCACGATATCACGTTGCCAAACTTTGCCGTCCTCGCTGACCCAAGAGCGTGGAAGTGGGCAATCATCTTTTTCTGCATCGGAAGCCTCGAGTCTGTGCTGAGTGCCAAGGCGATAGATGCTGTCGATCCATGGAAAAGACGCAGCAATATGGATAGAGACCTTTTTGCAGTGGGAGCGGGCAACCTTATCGCTTCACTGTTGGGTGGTCTGCCGATGATTTCAGAAATTGTTCGGTCGAAGGCAAATATTGATAACGGTGGGAAGACGCGGTTTGCCAACTTCTGGCACGCAATTTTCCTTTTGCTATGTGTGGCAATCATTCCAACGTTTCTTCACCTCATTCCACTTGCTGCGCTTGCCGCCATGCTTGTGTACACGGGCTTTCGCCTGACTCATCCCACTGAGTTCATTCATATTTATCGGATTGGACGTGAACAGCTCGCGATTTTCATTACAACGATGGTCATGGTCGTTGTCACCGACTTGCTTGTTGGTGTCTTAATTGGGGTGATTCTCAAAGTATCGCTTCACTTAGCCAATGGAGTCCCGCTTCGGTCTCTCTTTAAGCCCTACCTCGAAGTTGAAGACGTCTCAGAGGATACAAGTCTCATTCGTGCTCGAGATTCTGCTGTATTTAGTAACTGGATTCCATTCCGGCGACAAATCGAACAAGTGGGACTTGTGCAGAAACGGAACCTTGTCATTGATCTTTCTGGAGTACAGCTTGTCGACGATAGCGTGCTGGAAAAACTTGAGGAGATGAGAGAAGCGTTCGAGCTGGAAGGTCTCGGGTTTTCCGTCCGTGGGCTCGATTCTCTCATTCCGATGTCAGATAACGTATTGGCTACTCGCAAGCGAACATTGGGTCAGATGAAGCGGCTGACGATCATGGCGCCGTCAGCAGTTGCTGAGCATCTTATTGAGGAGTTTTTCGAACGTGGGGTAACAGGGTACACGATTACCGAATGTAAGGGAGGAGGGCGCCAGTTTGCTGATGGTCCGCTTCTTCAGCGCGCACGTTCCGTTCGGTTAGAAGTTTTAGTCCCCACAACCAGAGCCGCCGCCCTTATAGAATTTTTACGCTCAGAGATTTTGCCAGAGTTTATGGCCACCATCTGTCTTGAGACAGTCGAAGTGCTTCACTCGACAGATTTTGAGTAATCGCGGGTGTCTTTAGGAATCTTCAGTATGCGTACTTCAGATCATGCAGAGAGCTCTGGTGATGTCGCAAGTCGAAGTGCCACCTTGCAGCCTGTGAGAAACTGTTCAATATCCAGTCTTTCACTTAATGAATGCCCGGCGACCTGACCGGCTCCAAGTGTTGCTACTGGAATACCGCGAGCGTTGAGCCAATTCGCATCGAGTGCGCCTTGTGTTGTAAGGAGTTCAGGTTTCATGCCTAATGATCGTATGGCAGACTCAGCGGCTTTTACGGAGGCCGCATTTTTAGGGATAGAAAAAGGCTCGTATTCGATATCGGTCTGGAATGTAACTGATCCTCGTTGGCCACGACAGTTTTTTGTTGAGCGAACTGCTCGTTGGCATGCTCGCTCGACTTCACGAGCAATACGGTCGAGGAGTCGGCGATCGAAGCTACGGCATTCTCCTTCAATATCAACGCGGTCAGTCACCACATTTGTTGCGTCACCCCCGTGGATAGTGGCAAGGTTGCACGTACCTACTTTACCTCCGCAGAGAAATTCGCCGTGCCAGCCTCCACTTACAATGTCCTGGATGGCAAGGCCGGCAAGCGCGAGTGCGCTGACTCCACGGTCGGCAGCTCCGCCTGCATGACTTGCAATACCATGAAATTGGATCGATAGAGTTCTGCCGCCGATTGCGGCATGAGTGATTCTTTCAGGGCCTCGGCCGTCCCAGTTCCATGCAAGCTTGGGGCTACCTAGCTTGCTCACATTTACGAAACGACTGCCGAACAAACCAAGTTCTTCTTGGATTGTGAATAAAAGGGTAAGTGGGGGATGAGGAAGCTTTTTTCGTTGAATTTCAAGAACAGCATTGAGTATCGCGGCAACACCCGATCGATTGTCCGCACCAAGAGCCGTTTTCGGATTTCCCGAAACAAGAGAATCACCCCGCTGTATCGGCCTGCAGCCAACGCATAATGGTACTGTATCGAGGTGCGCCATGAGCATTCTTCGGGGTGCCCGTATTGTTCCAGGAAGCTTCACAATGAGATTGCCTGTGCTGCCTCCAGCTGGCGATTTTTTGTGCGCATTGTCGGTGGTGATTGCTGATGCTGGAATGCCAGCTGCGATCAACCGTCTACGCACCTGTTTAGTGATCTGTTCTTCGTGGCAGCTTGGTCCCGGCACCTTCATCAGAGCCACGACAAGGTCAATGGCTCGATTTGCATCGACTGTCGATGGTTCGGTCGTTCCGGATTTTCGCTTGCGTACCTGTTTTCTCATTGCTTGTTTATCCTGAGTCTCTGGGATATGGCACCCGACGTGCTTGTTGTATTGCAAGAAGGTTTTCTCTGGATTCCCATGGGGTCATCGTCGGCATTTGATCACAGTGATCTAATTATGATCTAGTTAAGGCTCCTACGCTATTGAAAGTTTGTGTAACGACGCAGGAGCGTCGCTTTGGCTTGGTTGTGTTACGAGGTATCTGGGTAAAGGGGCGAGTGTGACTGGTAGAGGAAATGAACAAGTGGGTGAAAGTGTTGAAAAGTACTCCCCGCCACCAAAGACATTCTGGAAAACGGTTGCTGCTCTTGGGCCGGGTATAATCCTGGCAAGCTCAATTGTTGGAAGTGGTGAACTTATTGCGACAACTGTTGTTGGGGCAAAGGTTGGCTTCAGCCTTTTATGGCTCATCATTCTTGGCTGTGCCGTAAAGGTTGCTGCGCAAATTGAGATCGGCCGTAATGCAATTACCTGGGGCCGGACACCGCTGGCCTCGTTTGACCGAGTTCCGGGTCCACGGGTAGCAGGGCGAGGATGGATCTATTGGTGCTGGGCAATAATGATGGTCCTTATCGTAGTTCAGCAAGGGGGAATTCTTGCAGGTGTAGGACAATCACTTGCGGCGGCCTTGCCGCTAACGACATCGGGTCGTGTTGCTGGCGAATTGTATGAAGAGCTCGCGAAAGCAGAAATTGATACAGCACTTGCAGCACGTGAGGGGCATGCGGATGTGCTGGCCATGGAAAAAAATCTCACGGTGTTACGCCGTCAAGCAAAAGAACTAAAGGCTCCGTATGATGCCTCTATCTATGCTGTTCTCATGGCGATGCTCACGGGAGTTCTTCTTGCAGGCGGTCGGTACGGACTCATTGAGCGACTGTCACTCGTTCTTGTTCTTGCTTTTACGCTATTTACATTTCTTGCTGTTGTCATGCTTCAGGCTGATCCCAATTGGGCCGTTTCGGGTGAAGAGTGGATAACCGGGCTGACTCCATCATTAGAGGGAGCGAGTGGTGGTTTCTCGGTCGCGCTTGCGGCTCTTGGCATCATTGGTGTTGGGGCTGCTGAGTTGATGGTCTATCCATACTGGTGTCTTGAGAAGGGGTATGGCAAATCAGTCGGTGCACATTCCTCTTCCGAAGGCTGGGCAGACAATGCCAAAGGGTGGATGCGAGTCATGCAGCTCGATGCATGGCTGTCAATGATTGTGTATACGTCAGTTACAGTTTTCTTCTATGTGTTGGGTGCAGCGACTCTGGGACGTCTTGGTCTCGTGCCTTCAGGAAATGAAATGGTACGCACGCTTGGTCAAATGTATGTGCCGATCTTTGGTGTCTGGATTCAGCAGGTATTCTTACTTGGTGCTTTCGCAGTTTTGTATTCCACTTTTTTTGTTGCTGCAGCAGGCAACTCTCGAATGGTTGCTGACGGCTTGGTGCTCGCCGGGTTGTTGCCAGGCGATGAGGCTTCACGTCGAAAAGCCGTTCGAGTTACGTGTGTGGTTTGGGTTATTGCTGCATTAGCAATGGCATTTTTGTTCCGTGCCCCTGTTGCGATGGTGTTAGCAAGTGGTGTTGCACAGGCTGTGATGCTGGGTGCGCTTGCCATTGCTGTCCTTTATTTTCGGTACTGCGACATCGATCAACGGCTTGCTCCGAAAAAAGCATGGGACGTTCTGCTTTGGTTTTCAGCAATTGGTTTTATTGTTATTGCGAGCTGGACGGTCTGGCAGAAACTTTCAGACTTTTTGTTTCTTTGAGTATGGCGTAAAGCACGCCGATAAGTCGCGTTCTCGCCGGGGTTTGGTTAGATTGAGTTCAAAGGTTCGTAAGTTTTATTGCGTGAAGAATTGCATCAGGAGAAAAGTATGTCGTCGCTTGCAGGTGGTGGTCAAGAAGAAGAGGAGAATGCCGGAGGAGCGGCTGCGAACCAGCAGGGGTCTGCAGATTTGTCTGTGCCGAGTAGCCCGCTTCTTGATTTCAATGCGATGGAACTTGTGCGGCATTACCAGGCTGCGGAATACGAGCACATGGCGGTTCAGTTCCTGACGGTGCTCACGCATCTGCGAGACACAACATATTACCAGCTTGAAGAAGCCAGTCACGCTGCACTGAATCGCTTCGTTAAACAGTTCCTTTATTTCATGTCTCAGGAAGATTTCATCCTTCCCGAGAAGTACGCTACTAGTTTTATTGACCTCAACGCTGTAATCGGAAATGTAGTTGCAATAAGTGATTTCGGGACAACGGACCCGTTTATACAGATTCTTTTGAAGCAGCAGCGAAACTATACGAAGTTACTGTCGCTTTATTCGGGTCGTAATCGAGTTAAAATCGATCGACGTTTACTTTTTGCAACAAGCCCTCAGCTTGCAACACAGTGGTACTTTTGTTTTCTCGAAATGTATCGAACTGGACCGTCCGATCCAGAAACTCTTACCCATCTCCGCGATCACATTACATTTGAGGATGATCGTTTGATTGGGATTAACTCATTTACGCATCACGCATACTTTGGTGCAACGTATATTGATAATGAGAAAGATTATCTTGTGAAGCAGCGGGTCAACCGGCTGTTCCAGGCAACACCTCTTTGTCAACAAAAAATCACAAATAAACCAAAGCCAAAGAAGATAGGTGTCCTTTCTTCGATGTGGTTTCCTCGGCAGAGCGTGTACCGGTCACAGCATCCGTTCCTTAGAGAGCTCGCGAAAAACCATGAACTTGTGCTCGTTCACCTCGGACGACCTCGGGAAGACCTGGATACTGAAATCTTCAGTGACGTGCGTTACTACAATGCTTCGGAAAAGGCCGATGATTTATCAGCTATCAATCCGAACGACTTTTCAATGGCCTATTTCCCTGATATTGGTATGAGTATCGAGAGTATTATTCTTGCGAATATGCGTATCGCGCCGATTCAGGTGAGTAACTACGGTCATCCCGTAAGTACCTTCGGGGCGAAGGTAGATTACTGGATTGGAGGACGTGAAACCGAAGTAGCTGATCGGGCACGTGAGCACTATTCTGAGCGACTTGTTTTGATTCCGGGCTGTGCACAGGCGCCGGTCCCATTGGAGTATCGACTGGAGTACCCAACGCTTCAAGAGAAGCCATTGATCATTAATTGCACGTGGAGTGGCCAGAAAATTAATAGTGAGCATCTTAATCGTCTTAAGGTCATTGCCGAGAGAGTTGAAACACCGGTAAAGTTTCATTTTTTTCCAGGCGGTGCAGTGCTCGGTAATGGATACATACCACTCAAGCGCGCTGTTGAGAATATTCTCGGCACAGAGCAGACAGTTGTAATGCCGAACTTCGACTTTCAGCGGTACATGCAGTCTTTGGAACAAGCTCATTTTGCAATCGATGCACATCCCTTCGGAGGGTACAACACAGCAGTCGATCTACTCACCTTGAGATTGCCTGTTGTAACGCTTGCTGGCAATCGATTCTATAACCTGTCTACAGCATATCTTCTGAATAAGGTCGGCCTTGAAGAGTTAGTAACAGATAACGAAGCAGATTTTCTAGCTGTTTGCTGCCGGATGATTGATGATTCAGACTTTCGCGGACGGATGCAGCGAAGGATGAAAATTGTTGATCTTGATTCAACGGTTCTGAGTCTTGAGCATGTTCCTGCGTTTGCACGTGCTATCGACTACATCCTCGACAACCACGATTCGCTTCAAAAAGATGTTGCACGAAATCCAATCACAGTCACCTGACAGAGTATGCGCCGACTGTTAGTCGGGCAATCTTGTCAGTGAAATCCAGGCTCTTCAGGGATGGGGTGTTAGACAGTAGTATGCATTGCATCACACAAAGCCTAATTCGCGTTGATTGAACGCTTCAATGAACTCAGAAGTTCAGGCACCCGTGGTGCTGCCATATAGACACGTGCTGTGACCGCCGATCGTGGGAAGAACTGTGCAATGAAGTCAAAGCAGAACTCACTCCCTGTGTGAGAGATTGACGCCATGTTGGCGTAGACGCCACCAAGCATTTCATCAGGAAGTTTCAGGTTGTCGTAGATATCTGCGATTGGAGCCTGTTGTGCAGCATTCGATTGGTTTGAAAGTGGTGTTGAGGTTTGTGGAGTCTCTGCCGATTTGGATTTTTCCGTTGGGGTGGCATTTTGCGATTTATTGCTGTCGTTCGCTTCGCTGCTCCCAGGTTTCGGGTTCTGGCCTGGTTGTGGTGCCTGAGGTTCATTGGGTAGATGTCCAAATGAAGCACGGTACTTTTCCAGTGCCTGCTCTAAAGCGAGTACGAATTGGTTAGCCACACCTGGTGGGAGAATAATTCTCGCTGCGACACGATTTGGGCGTGCCAGTGACTGAATAAAATCAATTGTGTATTCGTTGGGTCCGTGAAGGACAATCACCGCCGTCGCAAAAACCCCTCTTCCAATCTCATCAGGTATTCGTGCTGTTGCTGAAGAATGTTGAATCTGCTGAACAGGTTGTTCGGGGTTGTCATCGGGGTGTTTTCCGTCACTCATGCCTCAGTCCTTAATAATTTGTGTTCAATCAATGTCCGCTGGCACAAAGCATCGTCATACCCTCTGGAGTCGAGCATTGTCAGAAACGTGTTGCAGGTGCTGGTTGTCCTGTAGCATTACGCGTCTGCCGGGAGGCGACTTGTTTCAACTGCAGGTGTTGGGCCTGTGCAGGCTTTCATGAATTCAACGAGATCCGCTTCTTCAGCATCATTCAGGTTCAGAGGCTTGATCTTCGTGCTTAAATGTTTGCTTGGATGACCACCCTTGTCATACCACTCGACGACCTCCTCAAGTGTCGCTACGGAGCCATCGTGCATGTACGGTGCCGTGAGCGCAACATTACGGATCGTCGGTGTTTTGAATGCACCCATGTCGACATCATCTTTTGAAATGGCGTGGCGCCCTATGTCATGGTCTTCCTTGTCCATGCCGACACCAATATTGTGGTATTTTTCATCTGCAAGATTTGCACCAACATGACAGGCAGTGCAGTTTCCTTTTTCGGTGAAAAATATTTCCCGACCACGTTTTGCGGATTCGCTCATAGGATGTGCTTTCACACCTGCAGCCGCGTCTGCATAAAGTTCGGCGAGTTCGGGCTCATCTTCAAGATCTTCTGGCTCAAGATTCTTAAATGCTCTCCACTGCTCGTTGTAGTCGTATGGTGATGGCGCTGTGACGATGACGCGTTCAAAAGCTGCGATCGCCTGTCCAACTGCATCAATTGTTACAGAGCCAAAAATTTTCTCGAATTGTTTTGCATACACCGGGATGCTTGCTAGACGTTTCACAACGCCTTCGTGGGTAAATCCCATTTCAATGGGATTCTCTATCGGTCCGATTGCCTGTGCCTCGAGTGATCCTGCACGACCATCCCAGAACTGTTTGTCAGAAAGGATACGATTAAACGAAACCGGTGAGTTCCGACCACCAGCCTGCCCTTTAATGCCAATGCCCGTTTTCGTCTGTGCTGTATAGCCCATTGATGGATCATGGCAACTCGCGCAACTGACAGTGGAATCAAGAGACAACCGGGTGTCGAAATAAAGTTGCCGACCAAGTTCGATTTTTGCGCGAGTCAGGGGGTTTTCATCGAGCCCAGTAATTTGGCTGGAGCCTTGAGAAAGACCGAGTGGAAGTTGTGGGGTCAGTTCGACAAAATTGCGTTCATCTTTCAACCATGTTTCGATTTCACTCATTGAGATTGGTCCACTGCCGGGAACCCCTGCGGTGAGGGAGGGGTCTCCGAGCAGGACTTCTTCTGCATAGCATGGATTGGATAACAAACAGAATAGCCCAAGAAGAATGCTGGCACATGCGGCAGGCGCAATCCGTATGCATGGGTGTGATCGCGAAACACGATCCGAGTGATTTGGGACAGGTGCAGTGAGCGACATATTCGAGTTCTCCTTTGTGACAGCGGCTGAGTATAGCCGCTGCATGCTTCGTAAGCGCGGGTGTCTAGGTAAAACTGGTCGGCTGCGATGGATTTTTTGCCATTCTGCCGGGAAAATACCTCGACCTCCAGTAGTTTATGCGCTCTTTCCCGCAGAGTCGACTCTGGTTGATGGCCCTTGCTTTCCGATAGTCTGTAGTGGGAGCTATGGATGGCTTCAAAACAGGTAATTCGCTTCAAGTACAAAATGTTCGGCGGTCGCTTACCGTCTGGAGTTGTTGATGACACAAACACCAAAAAATGAACGAGATCATGAGTCAGAAGTGCCGGGCGAGATGGATGCTGGTGAAAGTTTAGAGCCTGAGCAGAAGGCCATGGATCAGGAAGACGAATTGATTCTTCCAGCAGACGAGCTTTCCCAACAAGAGGCAGCTTCAATGATTCGCGATGCTGCAGGCCAACTCAATGACTTTCTTGCCGACCGCCGGCGAGAGTCGGAAGAATTTGCACGGCGGATGACGAGGCTTGAGGACGAGGTTCAAAATAATGGGAACTCCAGTAGGCATGTCATGACCCTGAGTGTTGTTGTGGCTCTTATTGCGTTCGCCGCGACAACTGGTCTGTGGCGGCTCGCACGAAACCAGTCAGAGGTAGAGTCGGCGTTGCAGCAGACAATGACTCAGGTGAAAGCATCGAGTGAAGCGAATCTGAAGCGAATCAGTGAGGTCCAGGGTGCAGTAGCCGCTGGGGTCGAAGTTCAGGCCGCAACGGCACTACGTCTTGAGAAACAACTCTCTGGCCAGCTCGATGATCAGAAAAAATCAGCAACCCGTCTTGAAAAAAGTCTAGGTGAAGCAACACAGAGTGTTGCAGAGGTTCGAGAGGATGTTGCCGAGAAGCTGGCGGTACAGTCTGAGATAACCAAAGTTGAACGAGCCAGAATGATAGGAGAAATCAAATCTGTAATCGGTGTACTCGAAGCGTCTCTTGAGGAACGGTCAAAAGATCTTGCCGAGCAGTCACAGGCGCTGAAGTCCCAGCAGAAAGAATTTAGTCAGGCGACTGCGCGGGTGCAGGCAGATCGCCAGGCAATGGTGCGAGCAGCGACCCAGACAGTCAATGCTCAATTACTCGGGTTGCAGGAAATGCTCGATACGCTTGAAGAAAGTCAGCAGCCAGATGCGAAGGCTGTCTCAAAAGCCACTCAAGATACTGAGAAAAGAAAAACAGCGAAAACAAAGGGTGCAAAATCAGTGATTGCCTCAGCGCCCTCTGGAAAAAAAATAGACGGTAAGGCCGCTTCCAAGTCCTCGCCTGCTGCGAAAGCGAACCCAGTGAAGGACGCAAAAGCTGGTGAGAAAAAGACGGGCAGTCAAAGCACGAAGCAGCCTACCGAAAATTTAGAGAAAAAAGCCCATGCCAAGAAGGGGAAGTCAGTTGATACTTCACCAAAAAAAGGGCTTCCGGATTCGGCTGCTACACAAAAGTCAACAGAGAGCAAGGAAAAATAACTCTGACGTATGAGCCGTAGATGAGCAAAAGGCTGGAACTCCGATCATGAGTCCCAGCCTTTCTTATTGGTGGACGATGAGGCATTCTCACCGTTGGATTAATTTTTCTTTCCCTGTCGTTTTTCACCTTTGCTGCGTGACTCCTTCATTGCTTCACGGGCTGCAGTTCGCTCGTCATCACTCAGTTCACCATTTTCATCCGTGTCGAACTTCTTGAGCATTTCGTCTCGCTGTTCAGGCCTCCGTTGGCTTCGGTCTTTGCCTCCTCGACGATTTTGCATTTCAGCTCGTAGCGTTTGCTTTTCTGTATCACTGAGTCTTCCATCACCATCTTTATCAAATTTCTTAAGCATTTCGGCACGCCGCTCAGGCGTCCCTTGCCTTCGGTCCTTACCTCCTTGACGATTTGGCATTTCAGTTCGTAGCGTTTTCTTTTCTGCATCACTGAGTTTTCCATCACCGTCTTTGTCGAACTTCTTTAGCATTTCGGTTTTTCGAGAAGCTTGGTCCTTATTTCCTGACGGTGCTGCGAAGGTTGTCACAGTAAAGGAAAACAGTGCGATGCATGTAAGCATGCAGAGTGGGCGAGTGAAAGTCATTGTTTTAGCTCCTTAATGTGGAAGGAATCTGTGTTGTCGGGCGGTGAATCGCCGTACTGAATCCCAGATACTCTTTTAACGAGGAACCACACTTGAAAGTTTCGATCCATATAAAAAATATGGCAACGTACAGAATGCGGTAGAGAAGTTCAGGCTCTAGGTGAGGCGTTGGGCTAGGCAGCCTTCCGGACTTCCGCCTCCGCAGGTTCTGGCGGGCTGGCTTCTTGATGGCGGGCAAAGTCTTGAGAGTCGTCTTCGGTATGCTCGACCTCTTCCTCATCGTCTGACAGGAATGTTCCAGTCAGTCCGTCAAGCATGTCGGGGAGTGATGAGAGAATGTTTACAAAACCGAGTACCATCACGCCGTGGTGAGCACCAAGCTCGAGTGCAGAGATATCTGCGAATAGAGTTTCGACAGCTTCGTCGAGACCGCTCGTCAGAAGAACAATTCCGGTCGTGAATTTCAGCCAAGTACTTTCCGCAAGTGATTTAATACCGGTCATCACTGATCGTTTCCATCGAACCATCATTGGTGCGGGGTGTTTTCTTTTGCGGCGGGTCTTTTTTGAGGACGCCATGCTTTAGTCCGTTTCGCGTGAGACAGATTCTTTTTGACGTGAATTTGGGATTGGAATTACAATTTTTAGCCATGTTGGGTCAATGGCAAATCGGCGTTAGCAGTCGGTCCTTTCCTGATTCCAATTGACCTGCTGGGCCGAGAAGGCGACAAAAGGCGGATCCGAGGTTTACCACGAAGACAGCAAGGACAAGTCAGCATGGCCGAACACAATCAGGGCGAATTTGAGTTTTTGAAAGGCTCGCCGGCTTTTGACGGTCTTAGCGACCTCGACATCAGAAGTATTCTCTCAAAAGCTACGCCACTGGAGGTTCGTGGTGGAGAAGTACTCTTTCGGCAAGGTGATCCTGGTGGGACAATGTATGTTATTACCAGCGGCCGCGTACGAGTACTTCTTGAGGACGATGAGGGTGAACAGTCACTCCTGAATGTGCTCGACCGCGGGGCGCACTTTGGTGAGCTCTCTATGCTGATTGGGTCGCCGAGAAATGCAACAATCAAGACGGTCGTCGATACTGATTTGCTGGTTTTGAATCATGATCATTTCGCTGAAGCAGTAGAGCAGGTTCCGCAGTTCGCGGTAAATTTAAGCAAGACGTTGGGGCGGTGGTTGCGGGGTGAGTTGCTCGGCACACGGCGTCAGGTCATTCGTGCAGTCTTTGCAGTGATAAGAACACGGACCGAACATGCTGCACTTGCTCCGCAAATGGTCAAGGCGTTCAAAGAACGGGGCGCTACTGTCAAGGTGGTGACGGATCGGCCGGAGGTGTGGCCAGCTCAAGATATTCTTGCAGAACTGGTTCATGGTAGTGATCTTGAACCAGTTCGTGATCGTGTCGCGGACGCCGTGACGCAGGGAGTCAGAGTGCTTGTTGATTGTGATGTGGCGACGGCAGAACCATCGTTGTTGAGCCAATGTGAACACCTCCTCTGGCTCTTTGACAATCAGGATCAGGGGCTTGTTGAAAGTAGGCTTGGTGCGTTTGTCCGTGACCGGGATAGATTGGCTGGTCACTCACAGGTTGTTTGGACGCATAAGCAGGCAGCTCGGCTTCCGAGGCATGCCTCGCATGATCTGCCGCTTCCGGGTAGCGATATGCGAGTGCAATGGGAGCACGATTCGGGAAAGCCTCACTTTCGTGATCACGATGTGACTCGGTGCATGCATTGTGTTGATGACCTTCGGTTTGGTCTGGCGCTTGGTGGTGGTGGTGCCAAGGGGGTTGCGCACCTTGGTGTTATTGAGGTTTTGAATCGCGAAGGCATCTATTTTGATTCTGTCGCAGGCACAAGTGCTGGTGCGATTATGTCTGCCGGGTATGCAATGGGGAAGTCGCCTGATGTGCTGCTGCAGTTAATGCTCAAGGAGATGACGCCACCGCGTTGGTTGAGGAAATTTCCAAAAAGCAGGGAGATGTTTCTGCTGTCGCAATTCCGTATGGGGTGGATTGAGCCAAAATTCCGTGAGCATCTGCAGAATGTACAGTTCGATGAATTGTTGCTTCCGGCGTCACTTGTCACTGTCGATCTGGTAACGGGGCAAGAAAGAATTCGGCGATCTGGCGATGTTGTATCGAGTGTGATGGAGAGCATCAATCACCCAATTTTCGGCAAACCGATACTTCGGGGTGATGAAGCGCTTGTAGATGGAGGAGTTTTGGCTAATGTTCCATCACACTGCTTGCGCCGACAGGGCTCAACCTTTGTTCTGGCCGTTGATGTGACAACAAAACTGTCGACAGACTTTTGTCGTGATCCGCGGAGGCCAGAGAAGCTGACGGCGCCCGGATACCTGAGGACGTTGCTCCGGGTGAATGATGTTTCGCTTCGAAGTCTTTCCGGTATTCATCGATCGGGCAGTGATTATGTAATTACACCAGATACATCAGCCCACACGTTTGACGACTTTGCTGCAGGGGAAGAATTGATGAATCTTGGTCGGGAAGCGGCGGAAGCAGCGATTCCTGAAATCAAGGAGCGCATAGCCAAAGTATACCGTTCTATCGACGATAACACCTCTCGGTAAATTTTTACTGATTCGTGTAAGGTTATGGAATCGTACAACATTGTGCTGTCAGCGACGAAAATGCCTGTCCATTCGGCATGAGTTGTAAAAAGGCTTAGTATCGGTACAGAAGAATGCATTGTCTGCCAGCTTGGTTACATAGTTTGTTTAATACGTCCATGATTTCGTAGTGATTTTTAGAAGGGCTTCTCATGACGACAACCCGACGCCAGTTTCTCACCAAAACAACAACGCTTGCGACCGCAATGTCGGTGCCGTATTTCGGATGGCACAAAAAAACACTAGCGGACGAAAGTCAGTCCAAGAATGACCGTGTAGCCGTTGGTCTCATTGGTGCCGGTGGCATGGGGCTAGGCAATCTTCGTACCGCATCTCAATGGATTGACGTCGTGGCAATTGCAGATGCAGATGCTGGTCGTGCTTCTGCGGCGAATAACTCGCTGAGTGATGGGAAGGCGAAAGAGTATGCCGACTACCGAGCCATTCTTGACCGGAAGGATATCGATGTTCTTCATATCGCAACGCCAGATCACTGGCATACGAAACCATTGATTGAAGCAATGCTTGCTGGGAAAGATGTCTACTGTGAGAAGCCTCTCACTCTCACGATTGATGAAGGAAAGCTCATTCGGAATGTCCAGAAAGAAACGGGTCGTGTTGTGCAAGTTGGGACACAACAAAGAAGTCAGTTCAATCTGTTCGTAAAAGCGGTTGCAATGGTTGCCGATGGCCGCGTCGGGAAAATCAAAAAGGTGACTGCTGCGATCGGGGCTGGTCCGACATGTGACCCGCTGCCTGTGGTGTCGCCGCCAGCAGAATTAGACTGGGATCGATGGTTGGGCCCCGTTCCTGCTGTTGACTACCGTTATTACAAAAAACCGTCCAATGGGAAAAAAGGTCCACGCCCAAACACGAATTGTCATTATGAATTTCGGTGGTGGTATGAGTTTTCAGGCGGCAAACTCACTGATTGGGGTGCTCACCATGTCGATATTGCTGTTTGGGCTCTCGAGCAGGCAGGGCAGGCGGGTGAGCACGGTGGTCCAACAGGTATTGGAGGGAAGGCGACGCATCCGGTTCCATTTAAGAATGGTATGCCGGTAGAGCGAGACCGCTACAACACGGCAACGTCATTTCTGTTGACGGCATCATATCCTGAGAACGTTGAACTCGTTATTCGACATGACACGGATAACGGAGTTCTCATCGAGGGGGATAAGGGTCGTATTTTTGTAAATCGTCGGAAGCTTGTTGGTGCCCCGGTTGAAGCCCTGGCGGATGATCCCCTTCCAGAGGATGCAATTGCGAAGGTTTATAAAAATCTCCCTATGGAGGCAGATGGTCGTAAGGCACACTGGGCCACTTTCCTGAATTGTGTGAAGACACGGAAAGATCCAATCTCTGACGTTCACTCACATATGCGAGCCCTGAATGTCTGTCATCTTGCCGGAATTAGCGCCCGGCTTGGTCGACATATTGCATGGGATGCCACGTCTGAGCAGATCACGGGTGACAACGAAGCCAATGCGATGCTGTCACGTCCATATCGCAAGGGATATGAGATCAATATGGGATGATCGTGAGCAGCAGTGTTGCAGCTGTTCAGAAGCTGTTTAGGCGATGAGCGGCATTGGACAATCAAGTGTTGTGGCGATTGCTCTCAAAAGATTGATCTCTCGTGAGGTGATCGTGCCGTCGGCAGATGCCGTTTCAGCCAGACCCCGAATGAGCTTCGCTTTTGATTTGCCAGGTAAAGCGCCAAGGGCATCAAGCGAGTGATTGAGTCGGTTGAATATCGTTCGATCCCATGGCTGGAGTTCGAGTGGTGGTAAACCAGTCGCCTCCACGCCACGTTCGAAGGCGTTCTGGACGAGGTCTTTGTCACGGCTTCCGGCATGGGCAAGTGCAGACAATACTGTTGAAACATCTTCGGGCGCTGGGCGTTGATTGGTTTTTCGTTTTCGTTTTCTTCCAAAATGGGGGTCGAGGACATGCAAGACAACTTTTTGAAGTGTCCACTCAAAGAGGCTCAGGCGATTGTCGGCAGCAGCAAGGGCGTGCATGTTCTCACGGAATCGCTCGTATTGCTCCGGTGAAAGATCTTTCAAGGGCCCGAGGCATATATCAACCAGTGGCAGCCGAGATTCTCGAGGGAGTACTTCTGTCAATTTATGGAGTTGAATTGTCGAGCGATAGACAGCAGGATCAGCTTCGGCAGCGAGTTGTTCAAACTGTCTCTGGCAACTGGTGAAGTCGGCGTCGAGTAGTAACGCATAGATGACACCGCGGGCACCATAGGGTTCTCTGGCAGCTTCCCGAAGTGTTTCGGGTAACGATTCAAGAAGTTCGTGAGAACGGGCAATCTGTTGTGGTGTCGGTTTGCCGATTGCCTCAACGGCCTGCTCTGGCGATGGCGCAGGTTGTACTGTGGGACGAGGAGGCAGGGTGTCAGATGGAGATGTCAATGATGCTGTTGAACCAGCAAACCCTGCGGCCCCCGCAGGAGCAAATGCTGCAGCCGATGCCGATGATCTGACACTCGACTGTGCTGCATTTTCAACTTGCATTTCAGCCTGCCAGAACATGTCAATTCGTGCGATTCGTTTCGCAAGTGGTGGATGCGTTGCGAACAGTTCAGATACACCTTTTGCAAAAAACATGTGAGATGCTTCAGCGGCTTTGGCAACCGTCACTTCAGATCCAGCGTTCAGCCCGCCAATTTTTTTGAGCGCTCCCGCAATACCATTTGGGTCCCGTGTGAATTGCACTGCTGAGGCATCTGCGAGAAACTCACGTTGTCTGCTTACGGCAGCTTTAATCAGGTTTCCTATCAGTGTTCCAATAAACCCGATTGCCATAAGCCCCAGGCCAAGGCCGAGGAATGCAAGACCGCCGCCACCTTTGTCGTTACTGCTTCTTCTACCACCCGATGCCGCAGCAATACGCAGGGTGTAGTAGCCAATAAGACCAACAAGCAGGATGCCGTGAACGATTCCGATGAGTCGGATGTTCAATCGCATGTCGCCGTTGAGAATATGGCTAAATTCGTGAGCAATAACGCCCTGCAGTTCATCGCGACTGAGGCCTTCGACGCATCCTCGAGTGACCCCGATAACCGCATTCTCTGGCTGGTATCCGGCAGCAAATGCATTGATGCCCTGTTCGTTATCCATCATGAATACCGGTGGCACCGGCAGGCCAGAAGCAAGTGCCATTTCTTCGACAACATTGAGCACTTTTCGTTCAACAGGATCGCTCGAATCGTTCAAGAGGCGGCGGCCACCGAGAGACAGGGCAAGTGGTTCACCTCCCCCGGAAAGCTGTGCGGTTTTGTAAAGGCTTCCGCCACCGACAACAAGGAGAACAGAAGCAACCACTCCGACGAAAATATCCGGTCTCCAGAACGTGCCTGGGCCAAATTGGTTGACCAATGCCTCTCGCTGTTGGGCGGCTTGCTCGAGGCCTCCAAGATACAGCGACATAATCAGGAGATACGTGCCAGCAATAAGGCCCGCAACCGCGACCAAAAATAGGCAGACGAGCATTCCTGTTTTTCGTCGAGCGCGATCCTGGTGCTCAAAGAAGTTCATTACAAAATTCGTCCTATGAAGTTAGCGACATCATTCCGTGACGATCTAGTCAGTCGCTCTGCACGACCCAGAGCGAACCTAATGCGTTGTGCGAACTTTTTAAAATGAAACTGAAGGCGCGGCTTGAATTGCTTGTTTGTCATCAAACTCAAGAAGTGAGGCATGTTGGAATCCAAATGTTCCAGCAAAGAGTACTGGAGGAAAAGATTCTCGGTACATGTTGTATGCAGTCACGGCATCATTAAATGCTTGCCGCGAGAACGCGACTTTATTTTCAGTACTGGTAAGTTCTTCCTGGATCGCCATCATGTTCTGGTTTGCTTTCAGATCTGGGTAGGCTTCAGCGAGTGCAAAGAGACGGCCAAGTGATTGGGTAAGCATGGTTTCGGCGCCACCGAGTGCACCCATTGCCGCTGGATCGCCAGGATTTGCGGCAGCCTTACCGGCTGCTGACGCAGCCTGGTTTCGAGCATTGATAACAGCCTCGAGAGTCTCACGTTCGTGGGACATGTACCCCTTGGCAGTTTCAACAAGGTTTGGGATGAGGTCATATCGCCGCTTCAGTTGGACATCGATTTGGGCGAATGCATTTTTGTTGCGAGCGCGTAAGGAGACGAGCCGGTTGTAAATTCCGGCAAGCCAAAACCCAAGGAGAACGAGTACGCCGAGTATGACAGCAAAAGTAATAAGCATCGGAAACCTCCAAGTGCAAAAATGCGTGGTGAAGCTGCACAAGCCCCACCGGTTCGTAAGATTACCAAACGGATGACAATCTGACATACTAGAGCGTAAGAAATTCCAAATCTGCCGTTGAGGGAAAGAAATGTTTCGTTTTCTATACGTGGTCCCATTTTTTCTTGTAATTTCTGCATATGCTGCTGAGTGGCCACAATGGCGAGGTCCTGAGGGGCAGGGCCATGCGCCGACAGCCAAGGATCTGCCCAACCAGTGGAAAATTGGTCCACCGGGTAAAGAGGTGGCAGGCGGTGACAATATTCGATGGCGAACAGAGATACCTGGTCGAGCGTGGTCGTCTGCAATGATCATCGATGATGTTATCTGGCTGACAACGGCTATTGAGCATGGCATCGGCAACGAGGGTCCACCACCGCCTGGGGGTAAAAAGCCTCAGCCCCGCAGTGTTGCTGAGTCGGTAACGTTTCGGGCACTTGCCCTTGATCGAAAGAATGGGCACCTCCTTCACAACATAGAGTTGTTCTCTGTAGACCATCCCCAACCAACTCATGTGCTCAATAGTTTTGCGTCACCGTCACCTGTTGCTGGTTCATCACGTCTGTACTGTCAGTTTGGTGACTACGGGACAGCGTGTGTTGACACGAAGGACGTGTCATTGGTTTGGCATAACCGAAGTCAGCGTTTGAATCATGAGAATGGCCCTGGGAGTTCACCTGTTCTATGGAAAGACCTGCTGATCTTTCACTGTGATGGAAGTGATGTGCAATATGTTGTTGCGCTTGATACCAACACGGGGGAAGAAGTCTGGAGAACTGATCGAAGTGGTCAAATGAATGAAAACCCGGAGATGAAAAAAGCGTATGGCACTCCGCTGATTACTTCTGTTGGTGGAAGCGACGTGGTGCTCTCTCCTGGATCAAACTGGCTCTATGGATACGACCCAGAAACAGGGAAAGAGCTCTGGAAAGTCAGCTATGGATTTCTTGGTTTTTCAATTGTGGCGAGGCCCGTTGTTGCAGATGACGTTGTGTATTTCAGTACGAGCTTTATGAAGACTGAACTCCTTGCAATGCAACTTGGTCCGAAAGCGAATTCAACACCAGAAATTCTCTGGCGATATAAACGTAGTGTGCCTCGTATGCCCTCACCATTACTTGTCGGTGACGCAGTCTACCTTTTCAGTGATAAAGGAATCGCTACGTGCTTAGACAGACATACTGGAGAGGGTCGCTGGACGGATCGACTTGGTGGAAGTTTTTCGTCATCGCCGATTCTTGCTGACGGAAAAATCTATATCGGCAATCGAGAAGGAGAGATGTTTGTCATTCAACCCGGGGATGAGCTAAACATTCTCTCAAAAAATGATTTCGGTGAAGCGGTCATGGCAAGTCCTGCAGCGATTGAGAATGCATTGTTCGTTCGCACGGAGAAGGCAATGTACCGAATTGAAGACTCAACGACTAAGTAGTAAGCCCGCCCGGAAGGGGCTCTTTAGAGGGTTTTCAGTTCCAGTCGTTTTGAGTTTTTCGGTGGCGAGACTTGAGTGGCAGTATCCTACAAAACAGAAAATAAAAGTCCGCTATGGCTCTGCTTACTCTTGATGATCTTTCTCTCGCCTTTCGCGGTGTTCATGTCCTCGATAACGTGTCTCGGTTTGTTGAGCCGGGTGAAAAAATCGGTTTACTTGGCCGGAACGGGACGGGCAAGACAACGCTCCTGCGGTTGATAGCAGGAGATCAGGAGCCCGATGCAGGTTCATGTGTGCTCGCTAGTGGTAGGCGAGCTTCATTTCTTCCACAGGAAGTACCAGGTGAGCTCGTCGGTCAGGTCTCTCGTGTCGTTGAGGAAGCGATGTATCCGCATGTAGAAGAGGGGCAGATTGAAACGTGGGAGGCTGAGTCAAAAAGTAAGCAGATCATTGATCTGATGGGGCTCGATCCTGACGTTGACGTATCGAGCCTATCAGCAGGTCGTAAGCGACGAGTTCTCCTTGCGCGGGCGTTGGTTACCGAACCAGATTTGCTTTTGCTTGATGAGCCAACAAATCATCTGGATCTCGAAGCAATTGAGTGGCTGGAGAAGTTTCTGGCTTCTTGGAGGGGTACGTTACTTTTTGTCACACACGATCGTGGGTTCCTTCGGCGAGTAGCCAATCGAATCTGGGAGCTTGATCGCGGTCAGCTCTATGCATGGGAATGCGAATACGACGTTTTCCTCAAGCGGAAAGCTGATGCGTTGGAAACTGAAGAGAAGCAGAATGCGCTCTTTGATAAGCGACTCGCGGAGGAGGAGAGGTGGATCCGGCAGGGTATTAAAGCACGGCGAACTCGGAATGAAGGTCGAGTTCGTGCACTGAAGCAGATGCGTCAGGAACGACAGCAGCGAAGAGAGCAGCCCGGTAAAGCAACTCTTGCGATTCAAGAATCTGCGAGAAGTGGCACACTTGTCTGTAAGGCCACAGGGCTTTCGTTTGGGTATGCAGACGACTTGGTCATTGATGCGTTTTCAACAACGATTCTTCGCGGTGACAAGGTTGGCTTTGTTGGTCCGAATGGATGTGGGAAGACGACTCTTCTGCGGCTTCTTCTTGAGGAGCTCGAGCCCAGTGCTGGATCCGTACGGTTGGGAACGAAACTGGATGTTCGATATTTCGACCAGTTACGTGATCAGCTTAATTTTGAGCAAAACGTCGTCGAGCAAATTAATGGCGGCAATGATTTCGTCACAATTGACGGAAATCAAAGGCATGTTATCAGTTATCTTCAGGACTTTCTGTTTACTGCCGAGCGTACGAGGTTGCCAGTAAAATTTCTTTCTGGCGGTGAGCGAAATCGACTTCTACTCGCCAAGCTTTTTGCCCGGCCAGCAAACGTGCTGGTCCTCGATGAGCCGACAAATGATTTGGATCTCGAGACACTCGAACTTCTTGAGCAGAGACTGGTTGACTTTCAGGGGACCGTATTAGTGGTGAGTCACGATAGAGAGTTTCTCGATAATGTTGTAACGAGTGTCATTGCCTTTGAGTCAGGTGGTGTCCGGGAATATGTTGGTGGATATTCAGATTGGCTTAGGCAACGTGAATCTGCCGCCTTACCGCAGAAGCAGCCAGGTTCTTCCCGCACAAAATTGACTACCGTTCAGGAGGTGCCGAAAAAGAAAACACAGAAGTTGTCGTATAAGGACAAACGGCAACTCGAACAATTGCCGGCACAGATTGAAAGCTTGGAGACTGAGATTGGCACGCTTCATGAACGCATGGCCGACGCATCGTTTTACCGTCAGCCGGCAGAAGAGATTGCTACGACACAAAAGCGTCTACGCGAGCTGGAAGCAAATGTGGCGGCTGCCTACTTGCGTTGGCAGGAGCTAGAGTAATTTGTTGAGTGAGGGCGGTGACACACGTCACGGGCTGCTTAAAGGCCTATGGCGGTGCTGGCTGACTCAATGTGGATAGATGTGACAGTAGACCCTGGCTGCACCTTCACGATCACCGTGTTTTTGTCACGCAGGACCGAAGGTGAGACGTTGGCCGTGAGCGGGGCGAAAAAGTCACTGAATTCTCCAGCATTTCCGGTATCTAGTGTGACGGGCGTGCTGTTGATTGTCGCTTCGATTGGAGAAGTGACGCCGCCTGATCGGTGAATGCCAACAACAAGTTTCGCCGAGGCGATTCGTTCTGTTTCGGGGGTCTGAACACGAAACGTCAGAGGCGTCCCCTTGCTCTTCACGGCAGTTTGTGTCGCGTACTGTCGCTGCAGTTGGAGTGTGCCCGACGGCTGGATGTTCTTTTTTGTCATCAGGTGGATGACGGTGGTTTCATTTACATCAACTGGGATGGCGTTCAGGTCGACAGGGTGGGGTGGCTGAAAGATCACCTTGCCTTGGTTGTAGTTCAGGCGTGTCTGGCTTGCTGAACTGTCTGGAAATCTCTGCTGAATTGTTGAAAGATCCACCGAGACTTGCCTGCCTCCTGTATTGGTGACGGCAACAGAGATGCGGTTGTTTTTATATACTGCAACAACATCAAGCCAATCTCTGTCAAAGGTGGTGGGTAAACGGCGGCCATCAAAATCACGCCAAAGTTCAAAGTAGTTCGCAACGGTTGTTGGATCAAAGTCTTTAGTAGTGACATGCTTTTCATGACCTTCTTTTGGTGTGAAGGCTGCATCGCCACTTGACGGATTCCATGGCATATGGAGAAAAATAAAGGGCACAAATAGTTCTATCTGATCAGGGCGTTGCATGGTCTTGGTAAGAAAGGAATTCCATGCAAGAAGCCGCAACCAATTGTCTGATGCGAGACGTCCATTTTGCAATGAACCACACTCTGTGATGAGGATTGGCAGAACATTGTCTTCCTTATGCATTTCTGCCCGAAGCATATCGAGAGTCGCTTCATAACGTCCGAGTAAATAGTTCGTGTATCCCTGGCCACGACGCTCATACGCACCGAGCATGTGTGCATTTTCATAAAAGTGGTACGAGAAGAAATCGAGTTTCCCTCGAGTTTCCCGGATGAAGCGAGCATGATCACGAAAGAGTGCAAAATCTTTTTGGTGAAGCTGCATGTAGGCAGCCGCTGGTCCTCCGATTCGAGTCGATGGACTCACGCCATGCACTGCATCAGCTACTCGATTATGAAAGTCTGAAAGAAGACCCCACCCATCAATACCTTCTTTTTCTCTCCAGTGGTACGCCCACTCTGATTGAAAAGAACTTTCATTCTTCACTTCCCACCATTTCGCCGTATAGCCACCATCTTTGATCTGATCTGCGACGTAGGCTGCAGCCAAATCGGTAGCATCGTCAAAGTATTCGATCTTTGGTGTGCCCCTGCCGATGAGAGGCACGCTCATAAAGTCCGGCCAATCGTTGAAGCATGATGCGTATGCAATGTTCTTGAATTCAGGAATGGCATTGCGATTTGTTGTACCGGAGTCATAGGTGCTGAAAAATGAGAGATCAGCAGCGCCTGGGTCATCACTTCGTTCATGCAGAGGCTCCCAGTCGCCCCAGGCTGTCGTCAGGGCAGGATCGAATTTGAGCATGTTTCGCCCAGGCAGAAAATTTCTTTGAGCAGCCCATTTCTCAAAGGACTGATCAACCGCACCTGGTGCTTCGTGGAATCGAAACCAGCGATGCCGCTGAAGATCTGAGGTTCCGCCAATACGTAATTCATGGTCGGTATCAATGCTGATGGAGACACGTTCCCTTGGGAACTCAGAGCCAAGGTCACGATACGGAATCGTATCGAAGGTGGCGAGGATTGGGCTTTGCGCTATGAAGATCACAGCATCAACTGTGCACGTTGTGGCCGGATCTTTCAGGTAGAAGTGAATTTTCATCCGATCGTGTGGTTTGCCAGATAGCGGAATTGAAGGCATCTGGACCCGATAGAAGTCCTTCACTTGTTGGCTACGGGGTGGTGCTTTGTCTGGAGAAAAAGGGAGAACAAATATTTTTTCAATAGCATCAAGATTCGTCCCTCGAAAAGCCATGTGGCGGAAGAAAACAGCGATGTCCTCCGCCCCCAAGGGAAGGAGTAGCTCATCACCATTATGGATGATTTGAGAATTCTCAAGCACCGTGAGTTCTTTCAGCCCTCTGCCTTTTCCTGTTTCTCGATAAATCGCATCTCGATCTTTCGAGAAATCTTGAAAGAGGTAGTCGTGCGCAGCTTTCCGCTGCTGGCCCTCGTCGCTCATCTCTTGGCCAACTGCCTGTGATGAAATTCCAAAACTCGTAGGCCAGGCAAATAGCGGCAAGAGAAGTTGGGAAAGAAGTACTGTGGCTCGCCAGCCTAAAGAGATAGTACGGTTACTTGTTGATTTGAGCATCACGAAGTCGTTGCTGGAGTTGGGTTGTGAGTGATTTCTTGATTGCCTGGAATTCTGACTCATCAGCCAGATTTGTGAACTGAAGCGGGTCGTTGTTCATGTCGTACATTTCTTCCGTGCCATCCTTGTAGCGCATGAATGACCATTTTGGGGTGCGTATGGCATGCCCTGAGTTGGTGGCCTGCCCCTTGTTGTAAATAGACAAGGCGGTTTCACGAACCGAGGCTGCGGGGTTTTGGAGAAGAGGAACGAGGCTTTTCCCTTGAACGCTAGCAGGAGTCTTAATGTTTGCCAGGTCTGTGAGTGTTGGAAAAATATCAACTAACTCAACAAGCGACTGAGTTCTTCCTGATGGCGTGCCGGGTGTTGAGATAATGAGCGGGACACGAGTGACCTCCTCGTGAAAATTTGATTTCTGCCAGAAGCCATGTTCTCCAAGATGGTAGCCGTGGTCGCTACAGAAGACGATTGCCGTAGAGTCACGCAGGCCAGCTTGATCCAGTTCATCGAGAATACGGCCGACCTGTCTGTCCATAAACTCAACGGTCGCGTAATACCCTGCCCACATCCGTCGTTGATTGTCTGGGTGCTCTCCAATTGGATTGTTGTCATTTCGAGTCTTGGCAAGGCCCGCTTTGGGTATATCACTGAGATCATTCTCTACAGCCTTTGGGAGAGGCATTGTGTCCCATGGATAGTGATCAAAAAAATCTTGTGGGGCAACATTTGGATAATGGGGCCGAACAAATCCAACAGCAAGGAACATGTTTTGATCACGATGTGCTTGAAGTAGTTCAATCGCCTTCGTTGCGGACTTTGAATCGGGTTGGTCTGATCCGTCTCCGTCGTAGCGTACGGTCACAAACATGCGATGCGGCATGCGGGTTGACTGCCTGTTTTCGAGGGCATCTGTAAAGATGTTGAGATTCAGGCACGCGTAGTGGCCTGGAGTATGCGCCTCAAGACCGGCCGAATTAAAACGTTCATCCCACGAAGACGGTACGTCATTGCCATCGGTGCCCGCAATGATGTCGCCTGGCACCCGCATATGGTAGATCTTGCCAACCCGGGCAGAGTGCCACCCAGCCTTACGGAAACATTGCCCAAGATTTGTTTCCCCTTCGCCCTGATACCGGCTGAACATAAAAGATGTTCGTGAGGGAGCGCACCACAGTCCCTGACAGTAGGCATTTTCAAATACCATGCCTTCCTCGGCAAGGCGGTCGATATTCGGAGTTTTGCAGAGAGGATTTCCATAACAGCCCAGTGCGCTTGCCTTCAAATCGTCAGAAACAAGGAAGAGGACATGTTGGATATTAGGTGAGCCTGATGAAGTTTCTTTGGCGTCACTACTTCGATCGAATGGAGTAATGAAGCAGAGTAAAATTACCAGAGTGAGTGTCTTTGGTCGCATAAGTCAGTTGCCCGTGGCTTTCTTTTGGAGAGCTTGCATGATAACGTCAGCAACCTCGTTGCCGAGCTTCTCAGAGCCTTCCTTTGTAAAGTGCACATTTCCATTCGGGAGCATTAAGGTTTCCATTTCTGGCTTTACTGAACCGTACATGTCGTGCACCTGAATGTTGTGGTCTGCCATCACCCGCTTTGCGATGTCGTTGTAGGTGGCAGCATCTCCCTCAACTCGGCCCTTTGAGCCAGCGGGTACGGGAGTTGTATTTCGCCAAATGAGCACCGCGTCTGTCTTTTCAAGTTGAGAGACAAGCTGCCGCAAATTCTTTTCATATTCCTTCGGTGGTACCTGCTGGTGGTTTTTGGGATCTTTCGGATCTGTAAGGTTTTCACCATCTGGGCCCAGATACTTCAGGTCATGGAGGCCCCAGTTAAAGTGGATGACATCCCAGTTCGTGTCGCCAAGCCATTGTGATAAGCCTTCGAGCCCGCGAGTTGTGGGTCCACAGTTGGTGAGTGGCCTATGGACATTTGCCTTCCCGTGAAGGGCCTCACGAGTAGGGACTGTATAGCCAATAGAAATGGAATCACCGATGAGGAAGACCCGAGGCAGCCCTTTGATGTCTTCAACGGGTGTCATTGCAGGATTTTTTGGACGTTGTCTTCGTTTTGTTGTTTTTGCTTGGTTTTGTGATGAGCGTTTCTGAGGCGTGGTGTCAGCATGGGTTTGGTATGCGTTCATGCCAACAAGGAGTGCTGCAAGAAAAAGTCTGGTGACGAAGGGATTGCGTGGATGGTGTCGCATTGATGGAACGCCTTTTATGAAGAAGAGAATGGGCTGTATTGGGATAGCCTGAGGGAATTCACGCACTCACGTGACGGTGTTTTCCGATTAAAGGCCTAACAATGGTTTGTTGAATATATTACGGCCTTTATCATATAAGATTTCCTTGGGTTGGGTTGTAGTCTATTACAAGGTGGTTGCTTTTTGTGTTGAAGGTAGCAAAGTATGGCGACGTCAGTGTTTACATTTGTGCTGGTATTGGAGAAAAGATGAAGCTCATGTGGGATATGTTGTTCGTGTGGGTGAGTGTCGTTTTGTTGTGTCTGGCTGGACCATGCGTTGCACAAACGCCAAAGAACCAACCGGCACCAGAAAACCAACCGGCACCAAAGAAGCAGCCGGTTCCGAAGAAACGAAAGGCCCCAAAGAAGCTTCGGTTTCGTGTACAGCAGCTTCATAAAGATTTCAACGAAGGGTGCGCTGTTGGTGACATCAATAATGATGGTCATCTCGATGTGACAGCCGGTGCTTTCTGCTATCTGGGACCAGAATTTAAGCAGTATCCTTTACGCCGATTGTTGCCGTTTCGAGATGACTACATGGAAAACAACGGAGAACATCTCGTTGATGTCAACAATGACGGGTGGCTTGATGTCGTATCGGGTTCATTCATGCAACCGGAACTATTCTGGTATGAAAATCCTGGGACGACAACTCCGAAAGATGACTGGTGGATTGTTCACAGGCTTGTAAATACTGAGCAGACGCACAATGAAAATACGCGTCTGCACGATCTCGATGGTGATGGTGTTGGTGAGGTGGTGATTGATAGCTGGAATGAAAAAAATCCCTTGGTGGCATGGAAAATTACGCCAGGCCACGATCCAGCAGTCTCAAAAGTGGTTATAGGTCCGGCCGGCAGTGGTATTTCAAATGGTCATGGGATTGGTTTTGGCGATGTGAATGGAGATGGTCTTGAAGATGTCATCTTCAAGAACGGGTGGTATGAAAGACCTGCACGTGATGCGATGACGACACCATGGACGCATCATGCAGACTGGTCGTGGGATCATGCAGGGTCGCCCATGTTGGCGGTTGATCTGAATAATGACGGCAAAACTGATGTCATTTGGGGAGATGGTCATAACTACGGTCTGTACTGGATGGAGCAGCGAGAACCTGCAGCTGATGGTTCAACGAATTGGAAGATTCATACAATCGATAAAAAGTTTTCACAGCCTCATACGATGGCGTGGGCTGATATGAATGGTGACGGTAGCAAAGAGCTGGTTACCGGCAAACGGGTCAAGGCACACTCAGGGAAAGATCCGGGAGGACTGGAAGATCCAGTGGTGTTGATCTACTCATGGAACCCTGAAACGCTTCAGTTCTCAAAAAATGAGATTCATCGGGGGGATGCAGGTGTTGGGCTTCAGGTGCGCATTGCTGACCTCAATGCTGACGGACGTCCCGATATTGTGGCAGCTGGGAAAAGCGGAACCCATATTCTATGGAACGAGGGTGTACGGTAGCTGTTCACTTCAGCGGGTGCACACCGTTGAGTTGACTCTACAAGGTATCAGGAATCGCCTGTTCGGCTATTGCCGGCGGACGAGACGCTTGCGAAAGTGTCGTTGACCGTCTTATCCTTAGGTGATTGAGTCAGGGTTTCGAATACTATCTTTCTTTCCACATTCAGAGGTTTCATGATGCAGCGTTCCCTTCTTACGTTCGCCACGGTTTTCTTTAGCGCGTCACTTGCCATGGGTGGCGATTGGGTTTCATTGAGTGGTAGTGACTCACTCGAAGGGTGGAAAAAGCTTGGCGGTGGTGCGACCTACGTTTCAAAAGATGGCGTGATCACCGGGACAACCGGCGAAGGAAAGAACACCTTTCTTACGTGTGGTCCGTACAGCGATTTTGAATTAGAGTTTGATGTTCGTTGTGACCCAAAATTGAATTCAGGTGTTCAGATTCGAAGCCACCAATATGCCGAAGAGACACCACAGGAATCCAAGCCCGATCGAATGCGTGAAAAGGGAGAGGTCTATGGCTACCAATGTGAGATCCGCGAGACTCCTAACGGAGAGAATGGTTGTTCCGGAAACTTTTGGGACGAAGGTCGGCGAACACGTTGGCTCGACACAACCGTGAATGCCGAAGAGAAGCAGGCCCTTTACAAGCCCGGCCAATGGAATCGCTTTCGGATCATTGCCCAAGGTGACCGAATTCGAAGCTTTGTTAATGGAACTTCTGTGGCGGACTATAAAGATGATCGAGATGCCTCCGGATTCATTGGCCTCCAGGTGCATGCAATCAAAAAAGGGACTGGCCCCTACAGCGTCGCTTGGAAGAATATTCGCATCCGAGAGCTCGATAAGGATGAAAAGATCGATTGATCTTTGGCGAGTGACGATTCCAGCATGATTGGTTGAAAGACGACCTGAAAGATCTATCACTCAAATACTGACGCAAAGAGACCACAACATGCTAATTAGTCTTCCACCGATCACTCATCGCGAGGAGCATACGCTATAGTCTTTGATTGTTGGATCGTTCGGTATCTATCACATTTACTTGGGGGCTTTCTCGACTATGCCGGGTTTTTTTTATGAGCCAATCGACCGCAAGACGTTCTTGAAGGCTTCAGGCGTGTTCGCGGCTACCGCTCTCATGTCTCGTACGCTCGACGCGAACCAGAAAACGGATGAGTCCAATCAAACGCGCATCGCACTCCTGTCCGACACGCATATTCCTGCAGATGTGAATGAAGCGTATCGAGGTTTTCGTCCAGCTGAGAATTTGAAAGTAGTTGTAGGGCAAGTCGCTGAGACTGCTCCAGCTGCCGCTCTCATCAATGGTGACGCAGCGCGCCTGGCTGGTTCAGAGGCAGACTATCGTGAGCTGAAGTCGTTGCTGCAGCCGCTCGCTCACAAAACACCGATTCATATCGGGTTGGGCAATCACGACGATCGGCGCAATTTTTTCAAGATCTTTCCTGCTACAGAGAAATCTGCAGTAGAGGGAAAGCATGTTTCTGTTTTCGAAGCAGCCGGTACACGCTTTATCGTTTTGGATTCGTTGCTCTATGTAAACAAAGTTGCTGGCCTGCTCGGAAAAGCCACTCGATCGTGGCTGAAAACGTACCTCCAAGAAGTGGATAAAAAACCGACATTATTTTTCGTCCATCACACACTGAGTGATGGTGATGGCAGCTTGCTCGATTTTGATCGCTTTTTTGAAATTGTCCGACCACATAGACATGTAAAAGCAATCTTCTACGGACATTCTCATCGGTACCATGTTGAGCAGAAAGACCATATCTATTTAATCAACCAGCCTGCTCTTGGTTACAACTTCAACGATAACGAACCTGTTGGATGGCTTGATGCGACGTTTTCACCACAAGGTGTCGGTCTGACGTTGCGGGCAATCGCAGGAAATAAAAAAGGCAATGACGAAACAAAGGCGATTGCCTGGGCGTGACGGCCCATGTCAATTCGTGTTGGAACTTGTTTTTCATCACCGCATGCTAGCTTCAGCCTGAAACAACGTGCATTTTTAAGCGTGCATTATGTAGCTGTGTAATAGAACCGTCGCGGGCAACATAAGACTACGAAATTGAATCGTTCCGCTATCAACCCTGTAAGGCTTGCCATGGAAACCAACGCATGCTCACGCTCGCAGACACCAAGACGAGAATTCTTGAGGACAACTACCAAGGCTGTCGCTACAACGACACTTCTGTCGGGTGTCACCCATTCTCTCAATTCAGGTCCGGTGCACGCAGCTGGTAGCGACTCAATCAACATTGCCCTGATTGGATGTGGTGGCCGTGGAGGCGGTGCTGCCGCAGACGCACTCAGCATTGTTGAAGCCCCGCTCAAACTTACTGCACTTGCAGATGTGACTGAGGGGCGGACGGAGATGGTGCGGAGAATTCTGAGTAGACAATTTCCTGATCAGGTCGATGTACCGGACGATCGGATGTTTATGGGGTTTGATGCTTTCAAGCAGGCGCTCGACACACTGCGTCCCGGCGACATTACAATATTTGCAACGCCAGCAGCATTTCGCGCTGTTCACTTTGAGTATGCAATTAGTCGTGGGCTTCACGTCTTTATGGAAAAGCCTGTTGCTGTCGATGGGCCGAGTGCAAAGAGAATTATTGATCTCGCCAGCAAAGCCGACGGAAACAAACTCAAGGTTGGCGTCGGGCTGATGTGCCGACATTGTCCTCGACGGAGAGAGCTTTTCGATCGACTCCAATCAGGTGAAGCAGGTGAGCTTCTTGCATTCCGTGCCTATCGAGAGCATACGCCCGCACATAACCTCGATTTGTTTCCCGGTGTTCCGGATAACACCACAGAACTTGCCTGGCAGGTGAAACGTTTTCACAATTTCCTCTGGGCAAGTGGAGGTATCTTTAGTGACTATTACATCCATAACATCGATGAAGTATGTTGGATGAAGAACGCGTGGCCTGTATCGGCCGTTGCCACAGGTGGACGACACTATAAGGGTACAATCAACGATCAGAACTTCGATTCCTATGCAGTCGAATACACGTTCGACGACGGAACGAAGTTTTTCTTTTCTGGCCGGGCCATGAAGGATTGCGTCCGCAAGTTCGGTGGTTTTGGACAAGGAACAAAGGGAGCATTCACGATTTCAGCTCGCGGGCATAAGCCATCTCGAGCGACCATCTACAAGGGGCAAAAGATGGAGGACTCTCAGATCCTCTGGACTGCCGCCCAGCCAGAACCCAACCCATACAAGGAAGAGTGGCGTCACCTTGTTTCCGCAATTCTTTTGGACACTCCGTACAATGAAGCTGTTCGCGGAGCTCAAGCGAGCCTTGTCACAGCAATGGGTCGGTTCGCTGCCCACACAGGAAAAGCCGTTACGTACGACGAGATGCTTGTCATGCCTGATGACATGACAGCAAGTGTAGCCAGCATGACTGCAAACTCAGTTGCGCCTGTGCTCGCCGACGCCAATGGTGTCTACCCAGTGCCAATGCCCGGAAAATATCGTTACGAATACCGCGACTAATTGGGCTGTTGAGGCCAGTGGTCATATGTGCGGCAGTGATTGATTGCAGGCTGCTGCGCGAAGGTCATTAAAAACGAAAGAGTTTATTGGCATGAAACACGCATGCCTTTGTACGACCTGAAACGTTTTTGTACAAAAAAATCTCGTGTTTGTACAAAAATAAAGAAACGGCTTTTTTTGTTGGCCAACTTTTC
>WLWE01000254.1_pt1 | contig 48502 bp, 62 predicted proteins | sample 6718301 | NCBI WGS metagenome assembly WLWE01 (sample SAMN12718691, study PRJNA515312) | sponge metagenome | isolation source: marine sponge | host: Mycale hentscheli | place: New Zealand: South Island, Marlborough, Capsize Point | collected 2003-05-01
CTTAGGTATTACTGCAACCAAAGCAGAATTAAATTATGTAGACGGAGTTACTTCAAATATTCAAACACAATTAAATGCAAAGCAAAGTGCAACAACATTTACTACTAATGGAATGTTGTCTGGGCGTTCAACTACCAGCATAGACACTACGGGAGATTCAGCTGGTTTAACTATTAATTATCTTTCATCTTCTGCTAGCGGTAAACCAACTGGAACAGACCACTCTTTATTAACAATGTCATATAGTAGTGCTTGGCAAAATCAAATAGCTCAAGATTGGCGTAATGATGGTCGTATATATATTCGTGGACAGAATAATGGAACTTGGAGTAGTTGGCATCAAGTATGGAGTGATGATGATTTTGCTAACAATTCTTCTAATTGGAATACTGCTTATAGTTGGGGAAACCACGCTAGTGCAGGATATTTAAGCACATCTGGTACAGCAGCAAATTCTACCTTATTAAATAATTTAGGAGCTGGTAGTTTTTTAAGAAGTGATGCTGCAGATACATCAACTGGTAAAATTACATTTTCAAGTGGATTGCAAGATAATACAACACATATTGGTTATACTGGTGGACATGGATTAGAAGGTTCAAATCTAACTGCACAGAATTGGGCAGATTTTCCAGTAGGATTTAGAGGTATGATGCGTAGTGGACAAGGTTCTACATATGGAAGTCCTACAACTAACTATGGATATTTTTTAAAGTTTGCTAATAGAGATTCTGGCGGTGGCTGGGGTGGTATATGGATAGATTATAACACTACTACCAATGCTTATATTGGAACAACAACAGTAAATACAAGTTATGCTTCTTGGGGTAAGATATGGACTGACACTAATGACGGAGTTAATAGTGGTTTAGACGCTGACTTATTAGATGGATATCATTTATCTGGCACTAGAAATGCTGCTAATACTGTTCCAGTAAGAGATGGTAATGGATATTTACATTTAGGTTGGATTAATACTACTTCTGGAAATACTACAAGTGCATCAAGTGATTATTATGTAAATACCAATGACGGATATATAAGAAAGAAAACTTTAGCTAATGTTAGAACTGAAATTATGGGAGTTAGTTCTGGTGCTTCATTCCTAAGAAGTGATGCCGATGATACATTTACAGGAGATTTAGTTTCTTCTGTAAGAAATAAAGGTGTATTTGGAACATACGACCCTGCTAAAACCGACCATATTTGGTCTATGGGTACTTCTTATAGAAACTCATCAACAGGAGCAGACTTTGGTAATCTTTACGGATTAGCTTATAAGCACACCAATAATAGTACTGGTGGAAATATGGCTGGTGGACACCAAATGGTATGGGTTACTAATGGTACGCCAAGAGCTGCATTAGGAGAAGTAAGTATTTGGTCAAAAAATTATTTTCAGGCAGCTGGTAATTATGGAGGTTCGTGGGATAATAATAACAATACTGCTTTAACTTTTACAGCTAGTAGTTCTGGTACTGCTTACAACGTTTTAAGATGTGATACAGATAACGGATTCAAACTTCAAACACTTGGTGGAACTGGTGGTACTCAAAGATGGTATACAAGCGGTTCTAATTATATACAATTCACTGGAACTACAATTACTGCATCTTTAAATGGAACTGCATCTAACGCAGCGTTATTAGACAATATAGATAGTAGTCAATTTTTAAGAAGTGATGCTAATGATACATTTACTGGAACTCTTACTGGAAGTAGAATTGATTTAGGATATGCTCACGGTGCTTCTAATTCTATAGGGTGTTCTAATTGGTTTAGGTCATCAGGAAATAGCGGTTGGTATAATGGTAGTTATGCTGGTGGTATTTATATGACAGATACTACTTGGGTAAGAACATATAATAGTAAAGCTTTATATGTTGCAAATCAAATAGCTGCTACTGGAGATGTTACTGCTTACTATTCAGACGAAAGATTAAAAACAAAGATAGAAACTATTGACAATGCTGTAGATAAAGTAATGTCATTAGAAGGATTTATCTATGAAGAAAATGAATTAGCAGAAGAGCTTGGATATACTAATAAAGGTAAAAGACAAGCTGGAGTTTCTGCACAACAAGTTGAAAAAGTATTACCAGAAGCTGTAACATTAGCTGCAGTTGATATGGAAACTGATGAGTTTTCAGGAGAAATAACTTCTAAGTCTGGCGAGAACTATTTAACAGTAAAATATGAAAAAATTGTACCTCTACTTATAGAGGCAATAAAAGAACAACAACAACAAATTAATAAACTTAAGGAGCAATTAAATGGCTAAAATTATTACTGAAGTAATTGATACGGTAGATGCTGAAGGGCAAAAAATGATTAACATTCAGGAAACTCAAACTGTAACAGATATAGATGGCAATGAAGTAGTTATCCCTAGTGCCTTAAATCAGGTATCGGTATCTACTGCTATTGAAAATTGTGAAGCAGATAAAGCAAATTTAGAAGCACAGCTAGCAGCTTGTGAAGCAGAACTTGCAGAAATAATTGCAATTAGAGACGCTGAATAATGACACTACCTGCATCGGGGCAAATAAGTCTTAATGACATTAATGTAGAAACTGGTAGAACTGGTACTACTGCCAATACAAGTTTAAAGAATATGTCAGATGGAACTACTATAACCATTAATACTGCTAATGCAAGTGCAAATAGACCAGATGGTTCTACTCCTCACGCTATGAGTGAATTTTATAGTTATGACCACGACTTGGCAAGTACATCTTGGAGTAGTCCTCCAGCAGACTTTACAATGTCTGGAGTAGGTGGCGGTACTCAAATATCTGCTTTAAAAACTATTAGTTTAACTGGTGGTAGTGGGAATACAACTATTAGCAGAACAACTACTGGTGGTCCAGTAATTACTTTTCAAGGAGCTTTTTCAACAAGTGGAGATCCAGGGACTGGAGCAAGTTTTTTTAATTTACCAGAAAGTATAGCACATACATCTGGAACATTGTATTGCAGATTTAAATGTATACACCAACCAAATAAAGATGGTACTGGTACTGTTACAATAAGTTTCACAAATAATGGTGTAACTAATAATGATTGTGATATAACAATAAACTTTGGTGGCGGTGGTGGACCACCTTTACCATAAGAATAATTATGAAAGTAAGTGAATATAGAGAACATATGGCTGAAAGAGTAGCTGTAATAGAAGCTCAAGTAATTGATATTTATCATGACATAAAAGAGATTAAAGAATTACTTAAAGAGCAAAATGGTAGAGTACGTACTAATGAACAAAACATTGCACGTATTACTGCTGTTGGTATTGTTATAGCGATGGTATTAGGCCTATTATAGGAGAAAACAATGGAAGTAGATAAAGGAACTAAATTTACTCTCAGTATAGAAACAGCTATTAGTGTAGGAGTTTCTATATTTATGGTAGTAGGTCTTTGGTATAATTTACAAGCAGATATAGAAGAAGCTAAAGAATTACCAGAACCTCCTGTAAGTAGAACAGAGTATGATTTAAAAGATCAAATGATACGTAATAGTATTATGAATACAGAAGACAAAGTAGAAGCACTTGAAGATAAGGTAGACGACATTAAAGAAGATACACGTAGTATTAATGAAACTTTACTTAATATGAATAACAACTAGGATGGATTATGCAAAAATTGATAAGTATGTGGTTATTGGGACTTGGTTTATTTACCTCGTCGCTATACTCGCAATCAGTATCTTTGGATAGTTTTCAACAGATACAAGCATTGAATATACAAAATTGTGCAGTAGTACAAGTCAATGCATCTTGGAACTACCAGAACAGAGTTAATATAGAACAACTAGATAAGTTGTGTTATATAGCTGAAATAGATATTGAAAATAAAACAGTTGGTGCTGTGATAGTAAAAGAATGGAACATAGATGTTGTTCCTACTATTATTGTACTTAAAGAAGGTGTAGAAGTAAAAAGATTTGAACCTGGTATTTCTATGAGTTTTGATGAAAAAACTATTATAGAAAGTATTAGGAAAGAAGTAAAATGAAAAGAAAATTATTCAATACAGATGCTAAAAGATCTAACGGAAAGAAAAAAACAAGGCAAGGTATGAGTAATAATACTAAATTTGGTAATAAAAATAGTAGCAAATACTATAAAAAGCGCAGCAGAGGACAAGGGTAATGGCAAAAAAGAAAGATTCTAGATTGACAAGAGCTGGTGTATCTGGTTACAATAAACCTAAAAGAACACCTGGCCATAAAACCAAATCACATATTGTAGTTGCAAAATCGGGAGATAAAATTAAAACTATAAGATTTGGACAGCAAGGCGTTAGCACAGCAGGTAAAAAGAAAGATGCTAAATCTAAAGCTAGACGCAAAAGTTTTAAAGCAAGACACGCTAAGAATATAGCTAAAGGCAAAATGTCTGCAGCGTATTGGGCTAATAAGGTGAAGTGGTAAAGGAGATTAGATATGCCATACGGTAAAGGTACATACGGAAGTAAAGTTGGAAGACCTAAAAAGAAAAAGAAAAAGTCTACGAAAAAAGGAAAGAAAAAATAATGGCTAAGACTGTTAGTTGGATGTGGGGAGGTAAGCGTTACAAGGGAACTTTAATTAGAGAAACTAAAACGCATAAATTTGCTAGGACTCATAATGGCAAAATTAAAAAGATCAAGAAAAAATAATTACTATAACCAATAAGGAGAGTACGTAATGAGTAAAAAAGAACAAAAAGTAGATTTAAAAACTGAAGCATCTACAAAAATGGAAACATTAGTAGAGCAGCATAATCAACTTGTTCAGGATATACAAGAGGCTAACGGTAGATTAGCAGAAGTAAAACAAATGATTGTAGAGCATCAAGGATATATAAAAGGTCTTGAAGCATGCGATAAAAACTGTGAGGTAAAATAATGGGACCAATTTTAGGTAAATTACTTACTAAGTTAGGAACTGAAAAAGTACTTAAATCTATTGTACTTACATTAGGTGAATATTTAGTATCTAAGTCTTCAAACAAGTTAGATGATAAATTGTTTGCAGAAATTAAAAAAGCATTAAAATAGGAGGTTTCATTGAAACTTAAAAAACGTGGTATCGTAATACCAGACCAGCATTATCCATTAGAAGATAGAGCTGCAGTTGAGTGTGTTAAGAAAGCAATACTAAAAATAAAACCTAAAGTGTTTGTTAACTTGGGGGATGTTGGAGAGTGGGAGTCTGTATCAGCTTGGAGATATAAAGACAAAAAGCTACCACCTTTAGAGTTTCAACTACCTATTGTAGATGAAGATATAAGGTTAGTAAATCAAGGATTAGACGAGTGGGATGAAATACTTAAAAAAGTTGGATGTAAAGAAAAGTATTTATTACAAGGTAACCACGATCTCTGGTTGGATAATTTTGCTAACAAGTATCCTTATCTTGATGATTACAGCTTTTTTAAAGCTTGTAAAATTAAAGAGAGAGGATATAAGTACACAGAATACAACTTGCCAATCCAAGTAGGTAAGTTGGTATTCTTTCATGGTGCATTTGCAACAACGTATCATGCAAAAAAACATTTAGAAACGTATGGAGAAAATGTAATGTATGGACACGTACATGACATACAACGACATACAATGACAAAGCTAAATAGCAATATTGGTGCTTGGTCTATGGGATGTTTAAAAGATATGTCACACGAAAGCAACAAGTGGTTAAAAGGTAGGCTGCACAATTGGGGCCATGCTTTTGCTATTGTTGATTGGTTTGACAATGGAGAATTTAAAGTAGAAACCGTAGAAATTATAGACGGGAAGACAAGTGTTTGGGGAGAGGTTATTGATGGAAACGAGTAATTCAACAGGCGGTCCTATGCAAGGATCGTCTACCAACTCTTCAAGAAGAAAATATAATATGAAGAGTAAAAAGAAAAAAATTAAAATGAAAACTATGCAGGATGTATTACAACATGGCAAAAAAAATATTAAATTTAAATAACTTTAGTGGAGGATTAAATAATTCTGCTGCTCGTAGGGATTTACTGCCTAACGAATTTGCTGTATTAGATGGACTAGACAATGAATTTTTTGGAAAATTAATACCATTAGGTGAGTTAGCCGATAGAGCAGTAAGTGGTTTGCCTACTAGTAACACACTCAAAGATGGTTCTGGTTTATTGCATTTTAATTCTGATGTAAAAATTCATGATACTTCTGAAGTAGCTACGGAATATTTAGCATATCACGACGTTAACAACAAAAGCGTAAAGTTTATAGAACTAGATACTAACACTGCTAGAAATACTGTACACGGAGGTACTGTTACTATTGGTGATAGTAGCTTTGCTGGCGAAGTAGATATGTTTGCATTAGATGGAGATATAAGAATATACGGAACACATACACCGTCTACTACTGCCAATACTTTTAGTCTTCCTAAAATAATACAAAGAATTAAATATGATAGAAATTTAGCAACTGCAAATACATTACAAGTTACCAAGGATCAAGTATCTGCAAATGATATATTTTTATCACCTATTACTATTGGTAGTGCTGGTATTTATGATAACACAATGATAGAAAAAGGTAAAACAGGTTCACCGTCTTCTAGTAATAATTCAGAATTATTTATGTTGGATGATGCTACGTTAAGTTTAGGTTATTATAGTGGAGCGTATAGTAGAGTAAACTTTACATCTACTTTACTAGGAAACCTATTAAATACTCACAATAGCGTATCTAGTACAAATTTTGGGGGAATGTGTTGCTTAGCATATTTTAACGGATCGCCAACATCTGCATCACAAGATGAAGAAAGTACTATCGTGGTTTATAAAAGTACTTCTGGTAAAAAGTATGGATTATGGGGTACATTAGTTTATGACAACAAACAAGAATCTGGACCTACTTATTTAGGAGATATTAAACAACCTACATTAACAGAAAATAAAGTAAGACAATTGCATTTAGGCTTTGTTGGTAGACCTTCGCCTAAAGATAGAGTTACTGGATTTAAACTGTATTGGGCTTTGATAGATAGTTATGCAGTAACTAACAATGAAGTTACAGGTGATATAGGACAGCGTTATTTATTAGCTGAAGTAAATTATGAAAAAGGTGTAAGACTAAATGGAGAATCTGGATTTACTAAATTTGGAATTGCAGGAATTGGATCTAGTGCTAAGAATCATTATGTATTTCCATCTACTGGGTATGCTAATGCTTCTTATTTTGTAGGACAAGCAATGAGCGATTTAAGCATAGAAGAGCCATTACTGTCCGAAAAACACTCAGCCATAGGTAGACCTAACACAGGCGGTAAAACGTCTACAGTGGTGAATAGAAAGCTTTATATAGGCAATGTACAGTATTATGATGATAATAATATAAGACAAACTGCTAATGATAGACTTATGAAGTCTAATGTAAACGATTTTGATTTTTTTGATGCAGATAGTTTTATAGATGTAGAGGTAAATGACGGAGAAGACATTACTGTATTAGAAAACTTAGGCGGTAGATTGCTGCAATATAAACAAAATACATTATACATTATTAACGTAAGTAGAGATATAGAATTTTTAGAAGGAACTTATGAACAAAGAGGTTGTTTAAAACATTCGCATTTAGTTAAAGGAGAAGGTTTTGTATCATGGCTAAATAAGTTTGGATTGTTTATGTATGATGGTAAACAACTTATTAATTTAATACAATCTAAACAAACAGGTCAAAACAAAATTATTTGGTCTAATATATATAATGCAGATTTAAAGCTTTCTTACATACCAAACAAAGAACAATTAATTATATTTAATAAATCAGCAAACACAGAAGGTAAAAGCCAGATTTTTTTATTTGATTTAAAATCTATGTCGTTTGTAAAAGAAACAACTTCTGGTATAAATGCGCAAAGTTATGAACCTTTTACTACCGACAACAGTACTAATGTTGTACAAGATAATAATGGAGAATTGCTAACTATAGTAAGCAATAATTACACATTAAAAAAATGGTCTGAATCTAGTGCTGCTAAAAAATATAAAGCAAATAAAGTATTAATGGAAACAAAAGAATTTACATTTAAAAAACCTAATACTCCTAAAAATCTAACTGCAGTATATGTTGCTGCTAGAAATGGAGATAATATTAAAGTGCAAGTAAGAGCACATACTTCGGGTTCTAACAACAAAGATATTGTAGATCCTAATAGTATTGCAAATAATAATTTATTACCAACTAGCGATGATATGTCTTATAAAAAAATTACAGTAAATAATGCAAAATTAAAAACAACTGCTAGTGAAAAAGTATATGGATATTCTGTTTTATTAACAGTAGTAGCTGATGGAGATGTGCAGTCTGATTTTGAATTAAATGATATACAATTAGTTTATAGAGAGATGGTAACAACATGAGTAGAAGAATTATAGATATAGTGCGTAATAATGCAAATTTTATACATCCTACTTTTAATAAAATACTTAAAAGACCGCCTTCTAATAATGAAGGAAATTTAGGAGATACTAGGATAGTAAGATTAGGATTAAAAATGTATACTTATGTAAAAACAGAAAAAGGTTGGCAACGTAATGTGTTTGAAAAAAATCCAACAGAAACTACTGCAGCTACTAGTGAAACTCCAGTAGGTACAGACGTTCCAACTATTACATCGTTTACAGCAGATTACACACAAGAATCTAGTGGTCCAGAAATTGAATTAAATTGGACATGGTCTAATGCTACTGGTATTACTAATCAAAAACTTAGAAGAAGAAAAAAAGCAGGTGGAACTAGCTTTTATGGAGATACTGTTATTTGGAATGGATCTAGCTGGGTTGCAGATAGTACAAGCGTAGTTAGTTTTTCTGGAAATACTCCATTGACATTTACAGATAATTCTGCAAACGGAGTAACAAATTCAGGGCAACAGACACCTGATACCTTTTTATATACGTTAGAAGCACAATATGGAAGCAGTACAGTAGGACCAGAAGCTGTAGAAGAGCAAACAGGTACAGTTTTTGTTAGTACTTCTTACAGTCAAACAATAACATATACAGAAGATGGCACGGGTACTTACAGTGGAATATCAGACGGATATACTATTACTGCATATTGGTCTGATGGTAAATTAGTACAATGTGCTGCTGCTTCAGCTACAGGTTCTAGTTTAGATATTACCGCAGGAAATGTTCCGTATACAGAATCTATTAATCAATTTAATATATATGGAGATTTTGCACAAACTGCATTTGGTTTAAATAAAGCAATATTTACAAACACTGCATTAAATAGTGCTGTAAGCACAGGAACAAAATATACTAGAGAGGGATTAGGCTTGTTTGGCAGCGAACCAAGTATATATAAAACAAATACAAGCGGAACTACTACATTTTATAGAGGAGCGTTTCCTAACGCTGTTACATCTATTGCTTTAAATGGAAGCGTAGGTACAAATACTATACCTTTACGTATTACAGCAAATACACAAGTAACAAGTAATTTTGTATTATATAAAAGACCATACGGAGGATCGTGGGATTCAGGAACTAATGTTACACCTAGTGCAAAAGGTTATGCTGCTAATACTACTGTAAATACAGATATTACAGTATCTGGTTTAGCGCAATCACAACGTTATGATTTTAAAGTAGTGGCACAAGGATTAACAGATAGTGCAGAAGTAGAAGTAACGAATGCTAATTTAACTACTTCTGGTACTCCAAGTCCTACTGTAAGCGTTAGTCCTTCTAATGTACAACACCTTGCTTCAAATACTGCAGGATATTATTATTCTGATGTAGTAACAGTAACTGTAACAAATGGTTCTGGAAGTATATTTATACAAGGCGTACCTCAGGGCAGTTCTTTTCACGTTCCTCAATATAGAGTAGCAAGTAGTGCTAGTGATAAAATTACGAGTGGCGGTAGCTGGACTACTGCAAGTATATACGCTCAAGATACAAGCTCTACTATAACGCCAAGTAGTGGAACAGTGTATGTACAATTTAGAAGTCAATTAAGTTATAAAGCTGCAACAGATGAATATAGAGATGGAGTTGCAACATTTAATTTTAGAGAAGTAACAACTTCTGGTACAGATGTAGACTCTACAATAGCAGGAATTAGATGGGCTCAAATACAACCATAAGGAGAAAATATGAATATTAATTCAAAGTTAAGCGTTTATCAAGCACAAGCAGGAGCTGAAGTAGCGCAAGAAAATGCTGAAATACAAGAAGATATGCGTGGAGGTGCGTTAGGTTTTTTAAATAAAAAAGTAATTCCTGCTTTACAAGGTGGAACTATGGGTAGCGAATTATTTAAAACAGCAAATCCTTTATTTGAAAATTTTAAAGTTAGAAGAGCGGCAAAAAAAGAATTTGGAAATAATGCAGAAATGCAAAAAAAACATGGAGGATCTTTTAGAAGTTTTTATCAAACTGAAATTAAAAATCCTGCTAGAGCTGATTATAGAAGAGCAGGTAAAACTGGAGCAGTTACAGGTATTGATTATGATGATGAAGGTAATATGATAGATGGACCTGTATTGATGAATGCTAGTGAACGATCAGGAAATCCTTTAGAAGATAAAGCTGCTATAAAAGCATTATATTTAACTGGTGTAAAAAGTTATAGAGAGCAAACTAAGGTTAATCCAGAAACTGCAAAAGTAGAAATAGAATTAATTCAAGAAAATCCAGGTTATAATGTAAATGATATACGAGGTTCTTATGACAATATATTAAAACCTGTTGACACTAATGCTGTATTTGCAAATGTAAACAAAAGAACTTTTGATTTTACACCTAACAATCAATTTCAAACACCTGAATTAATACTACCAAATTTTGGTGATTTTAATATGATGGAGGTGTACAATAGAGTAAACGATCAAAACAGAAATGATGACGCTGTTCCGTTTAGTCCATTTTTTAATCCAGCAGGTACACCAGGAGGTAAAAAAATAAATGAAAATGACTAATAAAACTTTTGAAGAAAAACTATATGAACATATGAAACTTCGTGAAGGATATAAAAACGAAGTATATTTAGATACGTTAGACAAACCTACATGCGGTATTGGTCATTTATTAAGTGCATCAGAACGTGAAGATTATCCTGTAGGTACTGAAGTAGATGATTATAAAATTAAAGAATGGTATATGGAAGATATTACTACTGCTATGGAAGCAGCAGATAAACAAGCAAGTATATTATCTACAGATAATGAATCTGTGAAAATAGCGCTAGTTTCAGTAAATTACCAATTAGGTACTAGTTGGACTAAAAAGTTTCCTACTGCTTGGAAATGTTTATGTCATCAAGAGTATGATCGTGCTATAGATGAAATAATGTATGCAGATAAAAAAACAGATAGATATTCACGTTGGTATAAACAAACACCAGTACGTGTAAAAGATTTTGTAAAAGCAATTAATAAATTAAAGGAGATACATAATGGCTAAAAAAAATATAGTTAGTCCAAACAAACAACAACCGCCTATGGCAAAAAATATGCAAGGAGATCTTGATGATAGCATTGATCAAGGAATAAGAGAAGCTAATCAAGAATATGCGCCATATTTTAATGAATATAATTGGTTGAAAGCTGTATCACCTAATTTAGTTATAAAGATAAAGGAGTAAATTATGTTAGCATTTTTAGGAGCAGTAATAGGAGCAGGAGCTGGTATATACGGTGCGCAAAAAGCATCAGAATCTGCAAGTAAACAACGATCAGCAAGTAGAAAAGTATTTGGAACATTGCAATCTAATGCAGTTGGTTTATTACCTGCAGTTCAACAAAATATGTTACGTAATTTAAGTACATTAAATGAACGAACAGATAACACTGTAGCTAATAGAGTTGATAATTATAATATTGCAGAAGATAGAGCTTATTCTAGAGCAGGGTTTGCTAATATTAGTAACAATATGTTAGATGCAAGTTTAAATCAATTTTCAGGATTAGATACAGCTTATCAGTCACAATTACAAGGAGTGTTTGGTCAAGCACAAACAGAAAGAGATGCAATAGAAAGAACATATTATGATGCTGCTGCACAAGCTGGTAGAGCTGGAGTAACATTAGGTATGGATTTTAATCAAGCAGTAAAAGACCAATATGGAGGGAATGTATAATGGCAAATTACGAAACAGAGTTTTTAAAAGCATTGTCTATGGCTACACAAAGTGGAGCAGGTTTATTACGTTCAATACGTGAACCTGACTACCAAGAAAAAGTAGCTATGCAAACTGCACAAAGAAAAGAAATAATGGCAGAACAAGCTAAATATGATATGACTATGGCAGAATTTCAAGAAAAGTCTAAAGATGTAGATCGTAGAATACGACAAACAGAATTTTATGATACACAATTTTTTAGACAAAATGAACAATTAACAGATCAAGCTTTTAAATTAGAATTTCAAGGCAGAGATCAAGAGTTTCAACTTGGAATGAAACAGTTTGTTTTAGATTGGGAAACAATCAGACAAGAAGATGCGCAAGCAGAAAAAAGATCTAACATGATATTAGATAGTAATTTAACTCACGGAAGAGCTATGTCTTTTTTAGGAGCACAAACAGAAGCAGATTTAATAAAAATGATTAAAGCTTCTAATTTAGATACTACAAAACAAAAAATATTAATGAATTACGCTGATGATATAAGAGATGGAAATGTTTCATCTGACGCTGCTTTAAGTTTAGAAACTTATGAAGCTATGAGTCCTTTGATTAAAGATAGAACAAAATCAATATTAGAAGTTCAATTTGAAGATTCTAAAAAAAGAAAAAAGCAAGACATCACTAATGAATATGGTAATTATTTTGGAAACTATACGTACGGTATACTTGGTACAGAAGGTACTCGTACAAAAGCAGCAAGAAGCGATAATAGATTTTTTAATAAATATGGTAGAGAGCAAAATAAAAGTATGTTTTGGGATAATTTTGCAAATCAACAAGACGCAGAATTTATTAGAAATGGCGTAAGTAGTGAAGTTTCAAATCAAGCAGGGCAAGTTGCTAGCAATATAATAGATGCTTACGGTACTAGCGGTATAGATTTTTCAAATCCTGAACAAGTAAGTGCAGTATATCAAACTATTAAATATAATAATAAAGCTGAATTAGCTAATTTAATTAGTAGAGATATAGATTTTGATACATTAGGCAGCGGTCCTATGGCTATACAAAGAAAGAAAAAACATAAAAGTTTTTTAACAGGCAATAAAAACGCTTATGATAACTTAACTGGTATGTTACTTATACAATCTGAATCAGTTTTAAATAATAAAAAGAAAGGGTTGAAAGACGAAAATACAAAAGAAGTTGTTAATGATTTAAAAGAAAGCATTGCTTATGGAAACAGAATGATTGCTTCTGCAGAAAAAGTAGATGATAAAGGTTTAGTTGACGGTTTTAAGCAACAAGTTACAATGTTGTCTAACTATTTAGAGCTAGTAGAATAATATGCCATTAGATAGAAGATTACAAATTTTAGATTCTAATTTAGAATCTGGACAAATGACCGAAGATCAGTATTTAAGAACTATAAAAAAGTTCTATGATACAAAACCTAAGTCATTTGACGCACGAGGTTTGCGTCATATGGAATCAAAACTAATTGATGCAGGCTTACCCCTTACCGATGGAAGACAAGGTCAAACAGACGGAGTTCTTGCACAGATTACATCTGGACTATTAGAAGGTTTTACAACCTTTGGTTTTGCAGATGAACCCGATACATCTACCGAAAAAATAGCAAACTCATTATCTCATCTTGTAGGACTAGCACCAGGTGTTGTCGTACAAGCATTGTCTGGAGGTGGTGCTGCAACAGCATTAGTAGCTAGAGGAATGCGTAGACAAGCTAAAGCTAGAGGTATTAAACAATTTGAAGCAGTAGCTGATCGTTTAGAAAGCGTAGGAGAATCTTTACAATATTCTAACAATAAAGTAGCAAGAGCTATGCACGACGTTACTACAAAATTACCTGGAGGTAAAGCATTACGTAGTCCACAACCTATTGGTGTAGATATTAAGACAGGTGAAAAATTATACGGTATGCAGTCTGTACCTGGTATAGTTGCTAATTTTGTACAAAAACAAAGTACAAGTTTTTTAAAAGACAATAATATTAAAGCAGCAGAATTTATACACAAAGGTGTATTTAAAAATAGATTCATGGATGCTGCTACTCGTGACAATATTGTTAATCAATCTGTACACTTAGGACTATTGTTAGGTGCTTCTGCTAGAGAACAAGGTATACAGGGCATGGGACAAGCAGCAGTACAAGGTGCTATTGCAGGAGGTATATTTGGAGGTATAGGTGAATATGCAAACATAGGTAGAATGTTAGCTAGTAAAAATGTTGGAGTTAGAACTGCTGGAGAGAAAGTAGTTAGAGGATTTGCTAAAGCATTAAAAGAACAACCTAATCGTAGAGATCAATTTGAAACTATAAACTTTCTTATGAAGGGTACAGCAGGTGCAGCATATGGTACTACTACTGCTAAACTGCACGATATGCCTTTAGAAGACCAGATATATGAAACATTAATGGCTGTATTCTTTAGTGTAAATAGTAGAGCTGCATTTGAAAATAGAGCTACTAGAGATATATTTAGTTCTGACAAAGTAATACCTAGAGATTTTAAAATGAAAGAAGCACGTAAATGGATTACTGAACAACCGTGGTATCAAGCAGAAACTCCTGAGTATCAAGCATATTGGAGCAGGTATTTAAAAGATATACAACGTCAACAGATGGATTATGTTGTTAATAACTACAATGACATTATTGTAGCATTAGCTCCTGAATATAGAGATTTAAAAGAACAAGGTTTTATTACGCCTGAAATGGAAGCAAGAGCTAGAACAGATAATAAAACTAGAGAAACTATATTAGAAAAATTATATGAAGCATCTGAAAAAGCAGAAAGAAAACACGAAGATACTTTTAATATAGATGAAGTAGAGCGTAGAGTAGTAGAAAAGGAATTTGAATTTAGTTCTATGGAGATGGACAAAGAAGTTAAACATATAGAACAAGATACATCTATTGCTAGTGAATATTTACCAAAACAACGTACACTAAAAAACATATTTGTAGATATTAAAAAAGTTGGTGACAAAGCTTCTAAGGATTTAGATCCACAAGAATTGCATCAAATGTTTAAGAAGTTAGCTATTGACACAAATTTTACTCCTGATAACTTTATTAAAGAAGTAGAAGGTAAATTTAAAATTAAAGTTAGCGAAGAACAAAAAATGGATTTAGTTCAAGCTATACATAAATATAAACATTTAGATAAATTTAAAATTTCTAGAATATATTTAGTACCAGAAGAGGGTAAGGAAAGATTAAAAAGACGTAAAACCGAAGAGCCTGTATTTGAAGAAGAAGCACCAGAAGTAGACATATATAACAAACCTATAGGCGGTAAAAAGTCTGGTACTAAATCAGACCAAGGTAGTCGTTTAAATAAAATATATGCTAAAGATGATAAGCAATTACATTTAGATATAGACTATTTAACCACTGTAGTATCACAACGATATTATGATGCAGTAGAAGGTAAATATAAACCAGGTGCTAAAATTAAAAATGTATCACCTTTATCTATAGATATATTTGCATTTTCTAAAGACACTAAAGATCCTATTAGTGCTGTAAGAAATATGTCTAAAAAACAATTAGACCAACTAAGAAATAATTTAGAAGAGAAAGAAGGGTTGTATATACACGCAGCAGTTAGTGACACTGGTAGATTGCAAGTAAGACAATTTCCTTGGAGCAGTAGAAAGAATGAAACTAATTATATATCTGACAAAGAATTAAAGAAAATAGATAGAACTATTAGAAAAGAATTAGGCGGCACTGATGCTAAAAAATATAAATCTAATGTTGGATTTGTTATTTGGCGTATGAAAGAAATGAATTTAATAGATGCTAAATACACAGCACAAGACATTATAGATACATTGCCTACTTATTTTAAAACAGAACCTTATACTGATGTAACAAAAATGCAAAAGTATACTAAGCATATGTCTGGTATTGAAGTACCTATGGATAGTCAATACATTAAAGATGAATATACGCACGCTTTAATAAAAGACTTACCTGGTAGTATAAAAAATATGGGACCTGAAATGGAAGCATTTAACTCAGGTACTGATGGTGCTAGTATGTTAAGAGGTGAAAAATTTGACAGGTTAGCAAAAGCGTATGGATTAGATCCTGAAACTGGTGTTATAAAAACTATACATATACACAGACCTGGTGAGTTTACTAACGGTAATAAACGTGGTACAACTATTATTAAAACTGCTACATTTAGAATGGACCCTAAGTGGGAAGCTTTGTTAGATAGAACAGAAGCAGGTAAAAAAATAGATTACTTACATTATGATACTGCAGTAAAAGAAATTAGTGGAGCAAAAAGACCAGACGTGCCAGGTAAAACAGATGTTACATGGAAATCTAAACTAGAAGATAATTACATAAATTTAGATGTCTATGAAAATTTTAATAAATTAGAAAAATTAAAATTGTTAAGACAGGTTACTTCTAATTTAAATACTATTGACATGGATCCTACTAGCAGAGATGGAAAGATTTTTTGGAATAAATGGCAAGAAATTATAGATGCATCTGCAAGAGGAGATGCTGTTGTAAGCAAAGAAGTGAGTCAGCTGCTTAAGTCTAATCAACCTCTAGGTGATAAAGTATCTTTAGATAAAATAGATATTAGATTAATAGACCAGATATTAAACGAAAACCCTACGTCTATTACAGCTAGAAGTATATTACGTAAATTGTTTACTGATGGTAGAAGTTCTGAGCGTGATAAAAGAATAGAACAAGACTTTGCAGAATATGGTAATGAAACATATAACAAACAATTAATAGAAGATTATTTAATTTCTACAGATTTTGAACCAGGAGCATTTTTAAGACCAGGCGTTATAGAGTTTATAAACGAAAAAATATCAGACTATGCTTTTAAAAGATTAACTAGACCTGTAGTAGAAGAATCCTTTAGTTCTAAGTTAGGTTTGTATGATGTAATTATACGAACTACAAACTTTAAATATTCTTCTGCTAAAAAAGGTTTAGCTGATAATGAATTTTTATTACATGAAGGTGCACGTATTATTCCTGTTACCGATCCTACGACTCAAAAGAAAAGTACGTTAGGTAAAGTATTTGATAAGTTTGAAAAAGAATATGATTTAAATAAAAACAGTGACACTACTAAACAATTAAAAGAAACATTAGATAATGTTATGTATATACGTTCTCCAATGGTTAGTAACAGTGGTGTTCGTATTGGTAATTTTGTAGGATTTGTTGAAGGTAGAAAAGGTATATCTATTATAACTAACGAAGTTAACGACTTTAATATGAACGGAGCAGACAAAGACATTGACTCGGCTCATGTGTTTTGGGGTATGCCTAAAGAAATAACTAAGGTATATGCTAGACCTGAAATACAAAATCAATTATTAAAAGAAGATGGAACTATGATTTCTTTAAGCGATGCTAAAATTGCTAAAGAGTTAGCTAATGCTAAGTTTCCACAAAAAGAAACAAGAAAACAGCAGTTAGCTAATATGATTGACATAGATGCTAAGCTTGGTAATGGATTGTTTAGTGCAATTGGTAAAGACAGTGTAGGATATATTACTAATCAATTCCAAATAGCTAAACAAGAATTTGATTTAAGAAAACAATTAATGGTAGAAGACGGAAGCGGTAAAGTTACCGAGATGCAAACAAGTGAGTTACCTAAAATTTGGAAACAATTAATTATAGATCAAAATGTTTTACAAAGTACATTTATAGATGCTAATAAATTAGTTGATGTTGATTTACCGTCTACTGCTACAGCTAAGTTAAGAGGAAAATATAAAGACAATTTATTAGAAGCAGAAGATCGTATTGTATTGCGTGATATGTATAAGCTTGTATTTAGTAAAGTACGTAAAGACGAAGCTCCGTTAGAACCTAATGTAGTATCTCAAAAATACTTAGATATGACTGAAGGTACTACTGGTTATTTAAGAATGGTTGGTGAAAATATTAATGGATTAAAATTAGAAATTAATCCTTACAATGCAATTGACAAAGAAGCTATTATTCCTGTATTAAAAGATTTGTCTAAGGTTATGAAGGATCATCCTTTATTTAAAAAAGCAAACTTAAGAGAGTTTGACAAATGGTTTATGGAAGGTATTGATGGAAAAGAAATGAATACCATTAAAGATTATCCTCCTTTTTTATGGAATAAAATTAATGGTATTGTAGACTTGTCCAATGCTTTAAAAAAAGCTCAAGCGTTTAAAGAATATGCTGTAGAGGTATTAGAAATGAATCCTAGTGCTGTTGATAAGTTTATTGTAGATGTAATAGAAACTACATTTGAACAGCGTAATAAAATTTATCAATCATTTGATAATAATAAACAATGGTATAAAAAACAAAACATTAGAAGCTATGGAGATCAAATATATTTTACTAAAGAATCTATAAAAGAACAGTTAGAAACATTAACTACAGCTAGAAATGCAGTAGGAAAACCTTTGACTAAACAAGGCAAGATGTTAGTAGAAGATTTATTTGATGTATTTTATATAGCTAATCCTGTTATAGATTTAAACTTTACAGGATTTAGAGGAAAGAAACGATTTGATTTCTTGACAAGCGTTAATAGAGATATAAAAGAACTTCTTAAATTAAAAGCTCAGGAAACAAAACTTACTAAAGGGTTAGAAGAATTTTCTAAACAATCTACTTTAGATAAATTATACGAGCAAAGAGGTGCATTACAAAGAGAATTTGTAGGTTCTTTACCTGACTTAGAACAGACATGGTCCATAAAGGCCCGTAATAAGCAGTATATGGCTAGAGAACGCTATAAGGTACTAGAACTAGCAGCAGCAGAAAAAGACGCTAGAATAGCGCAATTTAAAAAAGATTTTGATTTTGACAATTTGATTGATTACGTGAGTGAGGATATTACACCGCCATCTACATCAAGTCTATCTGAACCTGTAATAGTAGACGTTGCAAAACCAGCAGTTAATAAAACTAAACAGGTTGTTCCAGATTTAATTGACATTGACGTTCTTACAGATCCTAAAAAATTAGATAAATTAATTGATACAAAGAAAAAATTAACTAGCAATCAAACTGAAGCTATTAAAAAAGACCTGGATGATTTACGTGACGTTATTAAATATCAAATAGCAAACGGTAATCCTGGTGTCTTGTATAACATATCTTCTTTGTATGCTAATTTCTTTCAAGGAAAAAATAGAGAAATAGATTTAATTCAAGATGTAGATGGCATGAGGTTAAAATATTTTGTAAAACACATGAAGAATCAATACGGTCCTAATGATGCATTTGACGCTATTCGTAGAAATAAAGAATTAATTAATCAGGCACGTAAAGACTTGTACGTTGACATGACTGATATGGTTCCCTTAAAAACATTTGCAGAATACGCTAAAGAACAAGACGTGTTTGTTAAGATGATGTCTGATTTAGATTTGTTTAAAAAAACAAGAATAGATTATAGAAAGTATGTAATGGAGTGGGCTGATGCTAACGAAGGTTCTATTACTAAGCTATCAGATCAAACACAAGGCAAAATATTAAAAGATAAAGATAATATTGTATATGGTTATAATAAAAAAACTAAAGTAATTAAACCTTATAAAAATATAGGGCAGTTAGAAAAAGATTTAAAAGCTAATCCTCTTATAGAAAAAATACCTATGGATAGTTTATCATCTGTTATTACAGATAAGATTAATTTTATGTTTCCTGTAGATGCAAACCTAAGAAGTCCTAAAGGTATAGATCAAGTGCTAGGTATTTATCAGAGATTAGATCAATTAATTTCACCTTTTGAAAAAAGGTTTCAATTAGATAGAGGTGTTAAATTTAATCCTAAAACTAGACAAATGGATGAATATGGTATTTTAGTTCCGACTTCCACATTAAAAACTATAGCAGAAGGTATATATGAAAATCATAGTATAGCAAGTCAGCTTAAAAAGTTTAATGTAGATTTTATAGGTTTTAATAAAAAAATATTAAATACAAAACAAAAAGCGTATACAGCTAATCAAGATATATTGTGGGAAGTTGCAGTATTAAGACATGTATTAGGACCAGATAAATTAGGGCCAAAAAAGAATAATACTTTAGCTGAAGAACGCATTGAACTGCAAGAACGTTTAGATGTAGCAGAAAAAAAACTTAGCAAAATATCAGAAAAATTATATTACACTGATAAACAAGGCGATCAGGTATTTGTAGATGCTAGTAAATACACAGATGTAATACGCAATCAAGTTATACAACCAATAATGGATTTTGCTTTAAAACAATTTATAGAAAGTAATTATAAAAATATTGAAAAAGCATTTGGAGAAACTATATATAAAAACGTATATAGTCCTGATAAAAAATATGCACCAAGTCATCCGTTGTTTTATCAACAACGTTTAATGGAAATGTTTTTCAATGCTAATGGAATAATTAGTCCTTCAAGATTAATGGCTTTTGATAAGTCTGTTAGAATTAAACAAGACACTGTTTCTGGTTCTGAAATATTGCGTAACCATTTTCATTTAGACGATGTAAAATTTTTGAATTATGCTTTTAACGTTCGTCAAAACATACACGATAAATATAGTCAATACTTAAATAAAAGTGGAGAACTTGACTGGAAATTATTAGATAAAACATTAGTTAAGGGACAAACAAAATTTACATTGGGAGATAAAATTAGAAAAGAATTAAAATCTCAACAATTAAAATTAGATGCTAGACAATTAGAAGTAGGTAAGTTTAAAGAACAAAATGAGTCTGCACGTTTTTGGTCTTACATGGGTTCTTTAGAAATTAAAGAAAACAAAAAGAAAATTGTTGAAGATTATTTACCTGCTGAGAAAAAACGTATTATGTCTAAAAAAGTTGATCAGCTGTTAGATCCTAAAATGAAAGAAGATGTATTGAATGGAGAAGTAACATTAGACGATGCTAGATTTGCTGAATATCAACAGTTAGAAAATAAAATTTTAAAAACTAATAAGTATGAAAATCCTAATGTAGATCAAGATGCTGCAGATACTTTAAATCAAGTACCTACTAGAAGAGGTAAAACAGTATATCCTGGTTTAGGTATGTCTACACACGCACGTTCTAGAACAGAAAGAGCATTACCTTTCTTTAGAACTGATGGTAATGTTCCTTTGGAATATATGGATAGTATGTCAAGAGGTTTAACTCAAAACATTAGTGCATTATATACTAGAATTTATTTGGATAAATTTTTAGAACAAGGTAGAAAAAATGAAACTATGTCTGATGTCATTGAACAATGGCATTCTGCTTTATTAGATTTTTCTAAAGGTTATATGGGACAACCTTCTACAAGAAATATAGAAGTGCATGGTTTTAATAAAAAAGATTATGTGTTATTAAAAGAATGGCAAGATTCTGGATATGATCAATCGTGGAAATATGGAAAACTAAACAATGTTGAAAAGAAATTATTGTTAGATATGGAAGCAGCAGCATTGCCAACTTACACCGAACAACGTGCCATGAAAAAGAAGTTAGTAGGTGAGCTAATAAAAAAACATGGTAAAGATTTAAAAGGTGTTACTAAAGAAAAACGTGATGAATTTTTTATGACAACCATCGGTCCACAAGTTAAAACAGATTTTACAAAATGGATGCAAAAATCTCAAAAAGAAAACCTAGATTTACTTATTGATAAAGATAACATAGATAAGTTAAAGATTAACTTTACACCTAGACAATGGTTTAGCGATGAATCTGTTGGTAATACTATGTTAAAAATTGAAGGCAACATTAACAAAATTTATGGTAAAGCTACTAAGTCATTATTAGGTAAAGAAAAACAAATGTTTCAATCATTACCTGAAGATCCAATACTAAGACATAAAGCTATGGTAGATATGGCGCAGTATATGAGTGATTTAGAAGGTAAGTTTGAAGTATTTAGTTTATTGTTTCACCCTAAAGCAGCAATAACTAATGTATACGGTGGTTATCAAAACGTAATAACAGACACTGGTTTTACACATTTTGTTAATTCGTTTAGAGAAAATTATTTAATAAACGAAGTATTTGCTGGTAAAAAGTTTAGGATATACGATCCAAAAACTAAAACATATCAAGACAAAGAATTAAAATCTATGGAAGATGTACACATGATGATAGATAGCTTAGGATTGTTGGAAGGTAATTTGTTACAAGAATTAACTTATCTACAAGCCAAAGAACCTGCTCAGGTCAAAAAGTTTTTATCAGAACTTGTAAAAAGAGTTACACAAAATACCAAAAAAAATAAACTTTGGGGTAATTCTAAAGAAGTTAACGAAAAAAATGATGCTTTTGTTAAAGAAACTATAGCAGAACTAGCTACTAAATACAATGTTGATGCTGCAGCTATGGAAGTTGGTAGTTGGTTTATGTCTTCTTCTGAAAAACTATTAAGACGTAAAGCGTTTTTATCACATTATTTAAAAGCTAGAGAGCTGTATGCCGACACAAAAGGTAATATTAAAGTTACTGATGAGTTTTTAGTTAAAACTGCTAAAAAAGGCGTAGAAGGTTCACAGTTTATTTACCATGCTACATACAGACCTAACTTTAGTAATACTGCGTTTGGTCGTGTAATGACACGTTTTCAACCTTATATGTGGAGTAGTATTAGACGTAGAAAAGCTATGTTTGAAGATATGATGGCAGTAGAGGGACACCCTAACTTTGAAATTACTAAAAGATTTGAAAGACAAATAGCTAATGATGCTATGACTATGGCATTAGCTAGTGTATTTGCTTATAGTATATTTGAGTATGCTTTATCACCTCCTATGAATATGTTCAAAGATACAGCTGAGTTTTTATTTGGTGATGAACAAACTAGAGAAAGAGCATTCTTTAATCAATACCCTATAAAAGCTATGGCACCGTTACAGATCGTAACACCTCCTGCTGCTAGATTTATTATGCCTCATGTTAATGCTTTAGTTAATGGTAACTACGAAGCATTCTGGAATTATACTGCTTGGACATATTTACCTGGTGGTAGGTTAATGCGTGATGTGTATAAAACAACACAGAAACCAAATTATTGGATGGAATATTCTACTGGTATACCTCGTAATAACTATAAATGGTATAGTCAGCGTGTTGAAAGAGAGCAACGCAATAAAGATATCATGTTAGAAAATTTAAGTGATGAATAGATGTTTTATTTAGCGTTGTTCTTTAGAAAGTTTTTCCAATAAAATTTTCGACTCTTCTTTTTTTATAGTCAAAAATTTTATTGCTTTTTCAGTTAGTTTTTTTATTTCTGCTATTTCTTTTTTTAATAATTTAATTTCTTTTATTTTTTCTTGTTCAGTCATAATTATTTTCCTTGTTATTAAGATGCCTCACAATACTTAAGATACATATCTATCGACTAAGAAGATATGTTTTTAGTAGCCAACCAATCGTCGTATTTGCACAAGTCTCTGAGTTTAGCAAAGTCTGGTACTTGTGTGTAAGGCATCTCAATTTTATTTAATCATTACAATCAGGACATTTCTCATGTCCACGAACATCAGTTAAATCTAAGAAATCTTCTGATTCCCTAATAGTTTTATCTGATTTATTTTTCTCTTGCTCCATTATAATCTTAGCAGCCAAAGACATGATCGCATTGATTTCTTCTTTACTTAGAGTCATCACGATTCTCCTTTTCAATTTGTAATAATCTTAAGAATCTTTTTAGTGGTATTATAGCTAAAGATTCTTTTCTATCCATACGTGTAACAACAACGTCTACGTCATCGCCATGATAGTCTGGATACAGCCATTGTGCAACTTTCTTTCTTCGCTTTGCTTGTATGCATGTATCTTCAACTATCACGTCAACAACTTCTGATTTACCTAGTGATCTACCATCTGAAGCATAGGCCCTCTTTGCAGAAAGGCCCATGTCTTTAGCTGTATTCACGATCTCACGTTCGAGATTGTTACCACGTATTTTATTAGGATGCGTCACTAGTAGCAAGATTTTGATCCATCTCAAAGATGTTAAAATCTTCCTTGTATTTCTCTACAGCTTGCGGTGATTCATCCCACATTCTAAAACCTGTGGAAAATTCCATAGGTCCTACACGTACGTCAAACCACAAGTGATTACCAAAATTGCTATCCATTCTTGCAGAAAAGTTCAAGACCTTTAACAATCTTAAATGTGCTTTCTGGATATTATTTTTATCACTATAACTTGGTTTAACTAATGTATCTAGTTTAATCATAATTACTCCTTATTTGATTAAATTGCATTGTATCAGTATCAAATGCTGCAGTCATTTCAAACCTACCTTCGTCACGTGATTTAACAGAACTTACTATACGTACTGCATCGTCACGATTACCTTTGATAAGTATTACTTTATCTGCTTTTTGTACTACATTTGATGAACCTTTTAACGAATGCAAATTGATTACGTTATTACTAGCAGAGGATTTGTTTAAGTGATGTATTGCAATAATAATTATATTTGTTTTCTGTGCAATTTGTTTTAATGCACCAATAACTATATTTTGCTTTTCTATTTCACCTTTAACAAAGTCTACTTGTACTTCATCTGTAGTATCTACTACTAACACTTTAGGTTGGTACTCAGATACTACTTTCTTAATTGAGTCTATTCGAGGTGCAATGGTCATAACTTGCACGTGATCTAACTTGTCTTTTAAAGTAAATTCTGGATTATTTTTGTATTCATTAGTAATCCATTCTTTATCTTTACCAACAGCTATTTGACCAAACCTCCTGAATATTAACTGTTCATTCATCTCTAAAGATAAAAACAATGTATGTTGTTTTGCTTTTACAATTATATCTTGTATAAAAGCAGTTTTACCTAAACCTGTATCACCAGAAAATATTACTAATTCTCCTGGTGAAAAGTTGTAGGAATCACATCCATATATTTTATCTAATTGAATAGAGTTTTGCGACATGGTATTTATAAGGTAATCTCTTAATGAATCTTCTAACTCATTAACACCTTTAATATCTAATTTATAGTCTTTACGTTTATAGTAAATACATTTAGTATCACAATATTCAGCCATAATGTGGTCATCACAGCCATATTGATAATTACCATCGTACACATTTTTAACAGTTCTATTTACTTCTTCTTCACTCATTTGACCATCGCTCCAAGTATGCATACCATTCAAAGCAACAATAAAAGGTACACCTGCACGTTTGTACGTGCTTGTCATACGCATCATTTTATTGTTTCTAGCTCCAATATGTGGACCTTCGTTGAATATGTGCTGCATACACGACACTACACTTGTAACGTCTGAACTCTTTTTACTAGAGTTAGGTTTTGTTACAATAGTAGGCGATGCAATAACCATTGATTGAAGATAAGGTTCTACTTGCGGTGTTTTATGAAGTGTTTCAAAGAAATTATCTGAATCACTGTTAACCCACTCTAAGTAGTTTTGTCTTGTAGAAGCATAACATTCAAGATCCTTGTAAGTTATGTCACCTATTTGTGATAAAGGTACCCATATTTTATGTAATTGTGTTTTTGGATTTAACGACCATTTAGTTCTGATGATCCTCGTTTTATCATAGATTGAGTCTGCAAAGTCAAAATGTTTATTCATTGTAAGCCTTAGCTTGTCATGAAGTGTTTTACTTTGCTGCAATCCAAATACATTTTTCATTTCTATATGAAAACCGTTACCACTAAACCATAGGTTAATGTCTTCTTCCATTACCCCTTTATCGAACATTTCAGACAAACACGCTTGAATATATCCTATCATTTGATCTTTAGGTATTTCACCTTTGTCTACATCTAATATGATATAATCCAATGCACACGAACCATCAAAACCTTTTACAGTTCCTGTTTCGGTTACGTGTTTATCGAAACTTTCATCAAACACAAAATAAGAACGATACATTTCTTTCGACCAAGAGTAATCTAACACAGCTTTCTTATATTGTTCTGTAGTTACTACTTGATTACGATTAGAAATACTATCTTTTACTATTTCGACATAGCAGTCTGAAGCGATTCTGGAATCCCTCCGTATTTCTTCATGTTGATTGCCATCCATCCTTTTACCTTTTTCTGTTTTGTGTGTGATACTTCTCTTAACATTATATCTAAACTTTCAAACAATTGAGGATTTTCTCTCAATTCTCTCCATAGTCTAGAGTATGTACTAGCAGTATGTATTTTACCATATTTTAATTTTCCATATAATGGAACATTAAGTTCAATGTCATATGAATAAAATGTATTGTTGCTAGATTTATCTGCTTGTTCTGATACCCAGTTAAGCAGTATTGTTTTAGCAGTCACTAGAATGGTAGGTCATCTAAATCTACAGATTCTGTTGGTGCTTGAACTGCACTATCTTCTTTTCTGTAATTTTTAGGATAACCTTTTGCTAATTGAGCTTCAAAATCTTTACCCAATTGTGCTTCATCTTTCCAAGAGCTAACTGTAGACCATATAGCACGTTTATATTTTCCAGTTGATGGATAACTTAAACAAGCTATTTGTGAATTTGTTAACTCTTCTAAGTTAATGTCACCAGTGTCAGATATATTAAGATCTTTACCTGCTGCTAAAAACAATGTGTTTACTAAATCAGGATATTTTAAATCAGATACAACACCATTAGTGTCTTTTTCGTAGTTCTGATTCATAAATAAACTATATTTGTAACCATTGCTTTCATCGGTTAACTCAAGTTTAACTGTTGTATCACTATATTGTGATTCGATCTGTTCTGCTGCGGTAACTGTACACTTGTTAATAAAGTATTTTTTGTTACCTCCGCTTGTATTGCTTTTTATTTTAGTACCTGTAATAGCCATTAATCCTCCTTTTGGTATTTGCTATTGCGTTCTTCTACTGCATCATTTACAGCATCCATTTCAGTCATTATAGCTTTATCAACAGCTTCCATAACTAATTCATAGTCTGGAAACTCAAAGTCATAACGTTCTTCATCTGCTGCAAAAGGTACGTGAACAAGTAAATATCTACCGTGATTATTATTAATCCATTGTGTTTCACCTGGTAGTAATCCACTTACTCTATGTTCTTGTGGCATTTTTTTACTTGACATCTCTAGGTTCCTCTTTAGTTAAAAGTTCCTGAAAATGTGTTACAGCTCTTGCTACTTTTACTTTCGTATCATAGTAACCTGTGCCACGTTTCTTCATATAAGCTGTATGTTGTTCTTTTGACATAAGCTCTTTTTTAAGACATTCGCCTGCTAAATCATCCATTTCTTCCAATGATTTAATAGTTGGATTAACGACTTTTTGTTTAGCTTTTGCGTTCTCAACTTCTTCACGAGAAGCGATTGAATGATCAACGCCAAAACCTGCAAATGCAAGGGCCCTACCCACCGCACTCGTTTCGCCATTTTCCAAAGCGCTCGTCTTATTAACAAACCCAGTATTATCTCTTTCAGCCGCATATCCTGTGTAGTATACTTCTGGTTCTGATAATGGTTCTGGCGTGAATATCGCTTTGATGATATACTCATTACATGTTTCTCCTGTTGCTGTGTCTTTAATAGGTTGTACGTTTACTAATTCAGTACGTATTTGACATTTAGGAAATTCGTCGTGAGCACTCACTAAACGATCTTTGACTAATGCATAGTCTTTTACATTAAATCCCATAGATTTTCTCCTTATGGTTGGTTAGCTTGAATAAAGAATCTAATATTATTAGACCCTTTATCCAAGTGTTATTGTTATTAATCTAGTAATACCATGTACGCTTTTGCGTTGTTATCTCTAAACCAGTCAAGTCCTTTGCGTACATCTTGCTGCAACTTAGGACTGGTCATATAATTAGGCATATATTGTGCGCCCATTATAACTGAGTAAACTGCTTCTTCTACTGGTGATAATCTGTAAGATTCACCACTAAAAGGATTTGTTACTTCTAAGAATTCATCCATTTGTCCATGTTCGTTAGATAATATAGAACAATCAGATAAATCGTATGGAAATTTCGTATACTTTCTTTTAGTAGTAACTTTTTTTCCATCGCTTGACATGTATGTTATATGGTCTTTTTCCATATTACACCTCCTTTACATCGACAGGTAGTACTCCACCTGTTATTTTTGCTACTTCTGCTTCTTTGTATATATAATGCAACGCTCCAGGTCCATTACCTTCATCGTCTTGTCCTACAAAGAACACATTATTTTCGGTTTCGAATATTAATCCAGTACCACAATCATTATCTGGATCCCATTCTTGCCATCTTACATCAAGTATTTTTTGTCCTTTTAATAATTCTTCAGCTTTTTTGTGCCACCACATACTCATTTTAACCTCCAAAGTAAGTATTTTATTATTTCCCAAGCTACAATCAACAAAATTATTCCTAAAAATAATTGTGAAGACTGTAAACACGCTACATACATAATATCTGCATCAGCGTCATACCAATAATGTCCCATTTTTATTCTCCTTCTTATGCATTTTCCTCGTTTTCCTTAATATTGAACTGCATTATCCAACTATTAAGGTATTTTTTTTGATTTACTGGTACTCCAACGTAAACCCACCAAGCTCTACCATACTTTTTAGCAAATTCTTCTGATTCTTGCATACCTTTTTCACTCCAAGGATCTACAAAAGTCATAGATTTCATTCTATCTTGTATAGTTTCACGTGATTTATTCTTATCGTGCCATGTTTTTTCTTTACTATTCATTAATCTCTCCAACAATCATCACAAAGTGCATCACCGTTTTTATGTTGGCTCCAAAATATTTGGTCTTTTTCTTTCATATATTCCCACCAATTTAAATCATCTGAATATTCTACAACTCCGCATTCATCACATGTATTTAAATCAGTGTTATCTATGATATATGCTACTACTTCAGATACGTACTTTGGATTATCGCTTTTAGATTTCATTCCTACCATTTGTTTTTGGTGATATTCATCTATCATCATTAACTCTCTTTCTTAAACTATTATTATATTCTTTAAGTTTATCGACTATTTTTTTATACTTATCAGTTTGAAATATAATGTTGTTTTTGTTTAAATGACTTTCATGTTTAATTGAAAATGCTTTATCTATCATTTCTCAATCTCCTTATGCTGCTTATTCTGTTGTGATACATAAATTCAAAACCTAATTTTTCCAATTTATCTATTTGTTTTTGAATTTTCTCTTGTATTTGCAACGCTTTATCAGACGCACTCATTTAAGTCACCCCATTTATCGTATAGATCGTCAAAGTTAGTTAACATTTGTTTCCAAGTTTCTTTGTCTATGTCAACCGATTCTCTTGCCATAGGACTCATCATATTGTATTGTCCGTCTTGTCTTACTTCTAAGAATGATATCCATTCTTCTTTATATATTTTGTTAGCTGGATCTTTATCAGTTCCATTTCCAACAAACATATATTCATCTTTTTCGTCTATTATCATTACGTTCATTTTTGTTCTCCCATATTATTAATATATTCAGAACTGAGGTAAGTCCGCTAGTTGTGTTAGTAGGATAACCATACTTACCTCTATTCTGATTTAAGTCACTCGGGAACCTAAATATAGGGACCCGTAATGTGACTATTATTACTCATCTCTTGCAACCGTAATAAGATATTCCTGTTATCGGACCACTTATATGGCACTAAGAGGGTATTGTAATTATTCACGCATTTTGCCAACTTTGTACATCCATGTTTGTGGTTTCATACATACTAACCAGTCTTTCATAGATGGTATGTGGCCGCAATCTTCTTTAACGTGTTGTTCTGCAACGTAACGGACTGGTATTCTTTTACCATTTGATAATTCTAAATATTTACCAAATGTGTCAATACACCAACCGATACCTTCTGAATGATGTCGCATAGCTCGATGTGTAATGTTTGCAAAACCTCGTTTGCTATCATCAAACCAATGATGAATAGGAAGGTAATCATCAACATTACCTCCCCATTTTTTAACACTACTATTGCTATGCATCAAAGGATCCATTAAGATACCTTCAACTCATGAATAAACGCAGCAATATCATAGATTTTATCTCTATCTTTCTTGATAGCAAAATCTAACGTTGTTTCCTCATAAGTATTCATTTTCAAAGTATCTTCAATATACTTTTTCAACTTATCTTTATGATCTGAACGAACTACGTATTCATCATTATATGTTTCCACTTCCAGAATGTTACGATTTTGTTCTACGCTAACTTCTACATGATATTCAGCTTCAGCTTCAATTGAAGATACTATTTTGTATTGCACGGTATTTTGACTACCTTCGTTAATTTCCCAACCGCCTTCTAACTGAGCATAAGCGTGATCTTCTATAGCATCCCAAGTACTATATGGTATTTCGGGAAACTGTAATCTAATACCGTGATTTTTACCACCACGTTCACTCGGGAAGTATTTTTGAGTTATATGTTTATTACTAAATCTAAACAACTCAAGTCTACGATCTTCAGTATTAATTGAATTTACAATCCATTTCATATTGTCAGAATCTCGTTCAAGACTGTTAACTTCTTTCAATTGAGCAACACAAACATTGTAAAAGCTTTCATTTGTATTAGCTTTAACTGATGGTGTAAATGCTTTTTGAAAGTTTGTTCGAGAACCCCAATTATCACAACTAACATCCCAACTATATGTTCCTTTGTTGTTCCATTCTTCACGATAACTTAATGCTGCAGTTTCATAGTTTATTTCTATTTCATTTTCATTCGTATCGTAAAAACGTACTTCCTCAATACAACCACTATCGCAACTACCATCAATACTTAATTCGACTATACGAATATCTGTATTTTTGTAAATGCTTTCAAAGTGTTGTGTTAATTCAATCATTTTAGCATTTCTACTTAGTTTGTCACCAAACTGAGAGATATCCCACCATGACATATTATCTATCTTTTTACCTTTTCCATTTTTACCAAAAGCATTACTACTTGCTTTGCTAGTATTAACTTTCAAGTTATTCAAAACAGTTATTTCTCCATATCTTGACATTTTGATTCCTCCATGATTTGTTTGTCACCACGTTCTTGTGCATACGAACATTCCCATGCAACTGCAACGTAATAAGTTATTATATTTCTGATTTCATACGGTTCTTTATTGCTACCCAATAAGAACTCAACGAATTCATCCAATGTTTGCATTTCACGTTCACGTTCTTCGGCTTTAACCTTGAAACGGTCATAATGCAAGTACGTTTGATCTTTAGCCATTTCGACTCCCTTCTTTGTATTTCGATTATCTTTGCTGTTAAATACACAGCCATGTCTAATGCTTCTTCTAAAGCATCTTGCAAGTGATCACGAGTGTCATCAAATGGTACTTCTGCACCGTAATCTTTTGCACCTCGTTCAAGTCGTTTTTCAATCAACTTGACGATTTTTTCATTATTACTCATAGTTTTTTCCTCCAACTATATGTTTAAGATAAATGTGGTTTACGTTTTATTGCAAACCACTATTATCCGATACACATTATCTGTGCATCTCGTCTTCATAGAAGGAAGGTTCCACGAATTCTTGTGCATCGTTACTGCCAATAATGTTGCCAATATCGTCAATTGTGTCTACCTTCCATTTTCCATGTTGATGTGCTTGTTTTGTAAAGTGTGCTTTTAAGTGACTGATTTCTCTTTTAGCGTCATCACAACAAGGTTCAAAGATATTTAACTCTCTTGTTGTTACGTCACTATTTGCAACTGATACTCTACAATGTTGACATATCATTTTTAACATAACTATCCCTTCACGACATTATAATATATTGCCCACATATATTTTAACGTCATTCTACTTGTTACTGCTAACTTTGCTTCATCAAAAGCTTCACTGGTATTCAAAGTGCTAAGATTTACCTTGTATCTATCTTTGAACCATTTGTGAAACTTTTGTGAATGTGCTAACTTGGTAAAGTATAAATGTTCTTTAGGTGAATACAATTCACGCATCAAGATACCTCTATCTTTACCTTTCTATTCTTAGCTTGGACATTGACTAAGGTTATTTGCATATCATAATACTCTGATATGTTTTGTGATATATGTCCTTCTTTGACATAATCATCTACTGGTTTTAATTCTACATCATCATCTATTTTTGATTCTTCGATAATAATGTCGAATGCGGTGTCATTTGTCATTGTTCTGCGCATTTTTCATTTCATTGAACCATACGCTTACGACAACAACAATTACACCAATGATTAACATAGTTTTCATGTTAACGCTCCCTTCTTGTGTTAAAGTGTAGCCAACCATCGCAACGTTCATATGTGTATTGATATACTAACTGATATGAAGATATAGAGAGGTTGTTACGATGATTGGCATATTGTGATCTTAGTGAATAATGCATACACTTACAAGTGCTTTTTTGTAAGGTATTATAGTATAACGCTAACACGACACACGTATAGTGCATCAATGATAGCGTTAGTTCAGACAATTAGAGTTCATCTGGATAGACGAATACTGCAACTGTCTTAGAGCCCTTGCGAGCACCTTTAGTCTGAACTAATGGTTGCCACTCTGGTTCGAGAACGTCCATATCACACAAGTTAGCGTACTCGGTGAACGTCGATAAGAACTCTATGTCCTTGAACGATTGCTCTTGATCGATACTCATCACGAAGCGTAAGCCAACTTGTGGCTTCTTCGGGTCTGAATTAAAAGTGGCATCAAACGCGTCAAGGTTCTTCAAGAGTACACGGGTACCGCTTTGAGTTTTATCTTGTTTGCAATACGTGTATGCACCAACGATAGAACCTTTATGCTGTTTGAGTTTATTGATTAAAGTTACTTTGTTCATAGTGAATGTCTCCTTCTACTGTGAATGTGATTAGATTATGAGACTGTGTTAAGCCTCCAAAAAGAGGGCAGCTACCGAACGTCAATCGATTGGATTAATCTTACCGATAAATTTCAACGAAACTATAAGATTAATTCAACGATTAACGGTAGGTAGGTGGTATATATACCTCGTACACGCAATCTAGAGCAATTTTTTAAAGTATTGTAAGTAATCCGTTTTTATTCATAAGTTATATAATGAAACACTTAGATAAGATACTACATTTTATAAAGGAAAATAAATTTTTGGAAAAATATAACAAACGTACAGGTAAATGGGAATCAGTAGAGATTGATCTAAGTGATCCTGAGATTTTAGAAACATTAGAGATAATGTCTAGTGAGATGGCAATAACGATAAAGAAAGAACGTATGGCCGTTGGTTTAGATAAAATTAAGAATGATGAAAGCAATTGATTGTAAGGTATTAACGTTAATAGTAACGTTAAGAGATACATTAATTATTTAGATAATTAATTACGTTAAGGAGAAACGTTAATGGCAATAAAGAAAAAAAGCAAACCTACGCTAAAAGAGATGATGGCTATTATGGGAAAGATGATGATTCATATAGAAACATTAAAAGCAGATATTACCAACAATGCTAGAGTAGTAGATGAATACATACAGTTCAATGAAGATAAGGATAATTTTGTTCAGTACTTAAAAGAAAAACTAGATATAGATGATAAAGATAAAAAAGAAACTGAAGAAGAATAGTTTTAAACCTGTAGAGTATTCTGTATGGGAAGAAAAGGAAGCAACTGATCTTTCTTATAAACATTGGCAAAAATGCGAAGAAGGCGACCTAGGTATTAGTGATGACGGCTTTGTAAGTGAATGTTTATATAAAAAGAAATATAAGAACGGAACGGAGATGACGTTTCCCTATGGTAGACAATGGTTGGGACATAATAGACGTTTAGAGTTTAAACCGCACTGGAGAACTAAGAACTTTAATACAGTGTCTACTAAACCTTATACGGAGATAGAAGCTAAAAGTAAACGTGCAGAACTAGCAGTAGATAGCTATTTGGCTTATAAAATGGCAGGAGAATCGCCAAACCTACACGTAATTGGTAAGTTGTATAGGCCCGACCAAGATAAACCCGAGATTGCTGCAAAAAGATTATTAAAGTCTAAAGAGGTAAAAAAAATGATTCAAAAGAAATTACAAGAAGTGTTAACTGAAAAAGAAATAGATGAAGGATATGTGTTAGATGTAATGAAAGATGCTATACTAGTAGCTAAGATGAAAGAAAATAGTGGCGATATGATTCGTGCTGCTAAAGAGTTATCGGTATTTTTAGATATGGCACCACACAAACAACAAGTAACAGAATCCTTAGAGATGGATATAAGTCATCAAATTTCTAATCAGTTTGAAACACAAAAGAAAAAACTTAAAGCAACGCAAAAGAAAGAGCTTCCAAGTGGAGAAACGGATAGTACTGAAAGGTAAAGAAAAAAATTTGTTAGTATTTTTAGCTACGTTAATACAAGTTGCTGAAGATATGGACTTAGATATAACTATTGTAATCGATGAATAAAGAAGATCTATTATTAGAAATGCAACAAGATATGTTGTTATTCGGCCGAATGGTTATGCCGAATATGTTTAGCAGTGAATCTCCTCCATTTCATTATGATCTTACAGATCAATTACTAGATACAGAATCTAAACAGATAAATATTATAGCACCACGTGGACACGCTAAGAGTTCAGTGGCTGCTGGTATTTTTCCTTTGTTTCACTTAATGTTTACAGAAGGTGTAAAGGTAATTGTACTTGTATCTAGAACGCAGTCACACGCTACAAAATTATTAGGAACTATAAAAGATGTGCTTGACTATTCGCAAGAGTTTCGATATTTCTTTGGATACTGGGGAATGCAGTCTGCTAAGAAGTGGACCAATACAGAAGTAGAGTTAAAAGACGGTAGTTTGATTATTTGTAAAGGTACAGGACAACAGATACGTGGTATTAAGCATGGTAATCAACGACCAACATTGTTAATATTAGATGATCCAGAAGATGAAAATAATACTAAAACCGCAGAAGCTATGGAATATAATTTACGTTGGCTTTTGCAATCTGGTGTTCCATCCTTGGACCCGTTATCTGGTAGAATATGTGTTATTGGTACTCCGCAGCATGAACGTTGCATGGTGGAAACCTTGAAAGAAATGAAAGGCTGGAACACATTAGAGTTTAGACCTGACTTAGAAAAAGGTGTAGCACTATGGGATGAAGTGTGGCCGATAAATAAATTAAAACAAAAAAAAGCAGAACTAGAAAGTATTAATAGACTATCTGTATTTTATAGAGAGTATCTATGTCAAATAGTTGGAGATGAAGATGCATTGTTTAGACAAGAGTATATTCAGAACTATGACGGCTATATCGAAAAGAATGAACAAGGATTGTCAACTCTCATCCTGACGAACCTGAATGGTGAGGAAGTAGAAGAGAGGCGACCTGTAAACATTTTTACAGGAGTCGATCCTGCATCCAGTACAAGAAAAACAGCAGACTATTCTGTGATATTTAATATTGCAGTAGATGAAGAAGGCAATAGATTTTGTTTGCCCTATTATAGAAAAAGAGCAACGCCTTTAGATTTGGCAGATGCTATTATTAATAATTTTAAAACATACAGAAGTACCAAGACAAGAATTGAGTCTGTTGGCTATCAGGAGATGTTAAGACAATACATTAAAGAAAAAGCAGAAGAAATGGGTATGTTTATACCTGGTCTTGAAATAAAAGAAAATCCTAGAACAAGCAAGTCTTATAGATTGGAGAGTTTGCAACCTTTGTTTGCTAGCAATAAAGTATACATACAACCTACTATGCAAAACTTTATAGATGAGTTGTTATTATATCCTAGAGGTAAACATGATGACTTGTTAGATGGATTTTTTTATGCTAATAAAAATTGCTATAAACCTTTACACGAATCAAGCTTTGCAGTAAAAAAAGACAAGTTGTTTGGGTTATTGACGAGAAAAAGCTGGAAAACTTTATAATGTTCTTGACTTTTATTCAAATATTCTTATAAGTTAATAAAGAGGTTATGCGTATAGATATAAATAAATATCGATTTGATTTAAATCAATTTGATAAAATCTTACATAAAACAACAAAGATTCAAATACCAAAAGGGTACAAGGTTATAAATGCCAGAACAAATAAAGAAAAGAACAAAAGCGTCAAGAAGTAATCTAGACGATAAATTGTCTGATGTATTTGGTTTTGAAAAAGGCAAGATAGAGTATGAAGATGGAGAAATCCATGAAGAAGTACAAGAATCTTTAGAGTTGTTAAATGAGTACGATAACTCTCGTGAAGCCTGGGCTGTAAAGTTTCAGGAGTCTTTAGAGTTTAGAGCAGGTGCTCAATGGACAAATGATGAACGTGAAGTATTAGAATCACGTGGCCAAGCACCTATTGTTGTAAACAGAATCCATCCTATTGTTGAAACTGCAAAATCTTTACTTACGTATAACTCACCTCAATTTCGTTCAACAGCAAGAGAAGATTCTGATAGAGATACGGCTAAAGTTTTTTCTGATTTGTTTTCATGGGTTTGGGATCAATCAGCAGGAGATGAAGAATTAAAAAAAGTTATTGATGATTATTATGTTGGTGGTATGGGAGTAATGAATGTTTATCAAGATCCCGATGCTGACATGGGTAAAGGAGAAGTTTACATTAAAGGTGTCAATCCTTTAGATGTGTACATAGATCCTAATTCAAAAGATGTTTATGCTAGAGATGCTGCTCATATTTTAGTTGTAAAATACATTACAGACGAACAAGCTATGCAAGTATATCCTGAGTATATGGATATTATTTTAGACGCAGAAAGTGCAGTAGATGGCGATGAAGATTATCCTGAAACAAATTTATCTGCTACGGAAGGTCAAATATTTAGCACAGACGAAACAACTACTTATCATAATAAAAGAAAGTATATTGAAAAATATACGAAAGAAATGCATCAATATTACAATGTGTACGAACCTTTTTCTAAAAAAGAATTACTATTTAATAAAGATGAATACAAAGAATATTTATCTAAGATGTATATTAAAATAGAAAAAGTAACAGGTGAAAAAATTATTGTTTTTGATTCTGAAGCTTTAGGTGAACTATATAAAATTATAGAAAGCATAGGTCCAGTGTTTCATTTTACTTTAGCAGAACCTAATATAGATAATATGGGGAATGTTATACCTACAGATCCTGAAAAAGTTCCAGGTTATGAAGACGAAAATGGAATACCAGGTAGTACTACTATTTTAACTCCTATTACAACAGAAGAATTAATTGGAATGGAAGAAATAGAATCTTTAGTTATTGATAAATGTTGCGTTAAACAATGTGTAACAGTAGGAAATAATTTAATGTATACTAGGTTATTACCAATTGAAGATTACCCTATTATACCTATAATGAATATACACCATAGAAATCCTTATCCTGAGTCTGACGTAAGATTATACAGACCATTGCAAGAATATATTAACAAAATTCGTTCTTTAATTATTGCTCATGCAAGTACAAGTACAAATGTTAAATTATTGATTCCTCGTGGTTCAGCAGACCTTCGACAAATAGAGGAGGAGTGGAGCAAAGCGGGGACTAGCGTTATTGAGTTTGATGCTGAACTTGGTGCACCTATCGTGGCTGGTCCCGTACCACTTCCAAACGAGCTATATAAAAATGAAGCTGATGCTAAGTATGACCTAGAGTATGGATTTGGTATTTTTGAATTAATGCAAGGAAGCGGAATGAATGCTCCTTCTACTTATAGAGGAACATTAGTTGTAGACGAATTTGGTCAAAGACGTATTAAATCTAGAAGAGATGATGTAGAAAACTTTTTAAATCAAGTAGGTAAAGTTGCAGTACCGCTAATGCAACAAATGTATACAGAAGAAAAAGTTGTACGATTAGTACAACCTAATGGTACAGAAAAAGAACAGCGATTTAACTTTTTCAAAGAAAGTGAAACAGGAGATGTTAAAATGTTTCATGATGTAGCAATTGGTAGATACGATATTAAAGTAGTTGCTGGTTCTACATTACCTACAAACAGAATGGCACTATTAAATACTTATATGCAAATGTTCCAAATGGGTTTAATAGACCAAGCAGAAGTATTAAAGAAGTCAGAAATTATAGATATAGATGGTGTACTAGAACGTTCAGGACAAATGAAACAACTAGCACAACAACTACAGATGACACAAGAAGAATTGAAGAAGGTCAAAGGCGACCTACAAACTGCTATGCGTGAAGAGCTACATGCTAAGAAACGTTTAGAAGTAGAAAAATTTAGTGGCGATTTAGATAAGATATCTAATCGTGCTGAAGCTGCTACCGAGATGTATAAATCAAGGATAGCGGATAGTGAAAAAAATCTGATGAACTCAGTTAAACAAGTATCTAAAGAACAAATGCAAGAAGAAGAACAAGATTCACCTTCTGCTGCAATTGAGGCACTTGAAGAGATTGAGAGTTAGAGAAAGGTAAAACATACTATGAATAATAAAGAGATAACGAATACAGATCCACTATTAGCAAATCAGGGAACTGCCCCTGCATCTGCTGAAGACGATAATATCTTTAATGAGATATTTGGTGAACAAGAAGTGAGCAAATACGTTTCACCTATTGAGCCAAAACAAAATGAAGGTAACCTATCAGAAGGACCCGTAGACGTGAATCCTAAGGAAGATCCTAATCAATTTCAGTATTGGCAAAGCCAAGCTGATAAAAAGGATGCAGAACTACAAGAGTTAAAAGCGAGAATGGACAAAGTGGAGCAATCAGCACCACCTGTACAATCTGCTGCTCCAGTAGAAACGCAACCAGAGCCTATTCAGGAAACAGTACAAAAACCTGTTAAACCTGCTAGACCAACCGATTTTGATTCTTCCGAAGCACTAACTGATCCAAATAGTAAGTCTGCGAAGTATGTTGCAGCAAGGGACCAGTATTTAGAAGAAATAACTGAATACAATGAACTTCAGGTATCTAACCAACAACAGTTAGCAAAACAACAAAAGCTACAAGCTGAACAAGCAGCAAGTCAAGCTAAGTTAATTAATGATTTGCAAACTAAGTATAGTTATACACCAGAAGAAGCTAATGATTTTATTGTAAAAATGTCTTCACCAGAGTCATTGTCCTTAGACAATTTAGTTAAACTGCATAGAGGAGATCAACAACAGATACAACCTGTTATGACTACATCTACGGCAGATTTGCAATTAGAAGTGATGAAGCAACGCAAAGAAAAATTAGCAATCCCTAAACCTATTACGACACAGCCGAGTGCTAACGTGCAGTCATCTAGAAAAATAGAAGATCAAATGATGGATTCCATGATTGGAAGTTTCAAGAAAAAGAATCCATTTAGTTAAAAACCTAAAAGGAGAGAGGCAAGATGGCTAATCAATATAGTATCACACCTGGTGTGACTTTAGATGGTGCAAACGGAAGCGCTAGCTCTATTAATGATTCAAGAAGAATCTTTAATTTTGGAGAAAGAGTTGCTGAATTAGCACCGCAAACATCACCTTTTCTAACATATCTGGCTAGAGTCGGTAAGAAAGCTACAGACGATCCTGTGTTTAAGTTCTTAGAACAAAGACATCAGTATCAAAGACGTAACTTCCAATGTGCTCAGGCTGTAGATATAACTAATTATAGTTCAGGAAACTGGGCTGTAACTGGTTTAAGACTGGATGCACCTTATGACCAGTTTGGTAGAGAAGTTGATACAAGTGTAAGACCTGAATTTTTAATTGTAGGTCAAATAATCGCTATAGAAGGCGAATGGGATGAAGATGGAGTTGATGGTAGTGACAAACCAGTAATAGCATATTTCAGGGTGACAGCTGTAGATAATGCAAGTGCTGATTATGCAGTAGTATCAGGAACATTCCTAAAAGCAATATTAAAACCAACACATTCTGCTAATGGAGCAGATGCTGCAAGTAAGGGCTTAGTAGCTCCTGGTGCAGATGACCACCTACGTATCGATGATAACGTTAAAGGTCAAGTAGTTGGTTCAGCGTACGCTGAGGGTCACGATGGTGACACTTTAGAAGGATGGAAAGATGAGTTCTATTCAAGAGAGGGTTATACTCAAATCTTTAAGACTCTTGTTCCATTATTCTCAGGTACAGCGTTAGCTACACGTTATCGTGGAGTAGCAAACGAATATATGAGAGTATATCAAGAAAAACTTATGGAACATAAGATGGATCTTGAACACGCTTTCTTATTCGGTATGGGTACTGACGATAGCACAGCAAGTGGACCATTACGTAGAACATGGGGTATCTTACCATATACAGAAGCATACGGAAAAGTTAAAACTTTTTCATACGGTTCAGCAACTTACGATTCATTCGTAGATGCAATGGAAGATGTATTCTCACCAGAATCTGGAAACAGTGGAGAGAAACTTGTTCTGTGTTCAAGAAAAGTTATGTCCTTCTTTAATAAATTAGGAGGTAACTCATTCTTAGGTAATATGATGGCTCAACAAGTAGACAGTCAAAGAGTTTATGCTGGTGGTTCTGGATTTGATATTCAGAATGTACAGAATGAATTTGGTATGAATGTAACTAGAATTTCTACTATTTATGGTGGAATTAACTTAGTTATGGAACCACTATTCAGAAATCAGCATGAAAACACTGCTATTATGATTGATCTGAACAACGTTGCTTACAGACCGTTAGAAGGTAATGGCGTATCAAGAGATACTCAAATTATCACTAACATTCAAGGTGACGGAGTTGATGGAAGAAAAGACATGATTCTTACAGAAGCAGGTCTTGAAATTTCATTACCAGAAACACACACTGTGTTACAATTTGTAGCATAATAATAACGAGGGGGATGAAATATTCCCCCTCATTTAACAGAGAGGTAATTATGAATTTTAAATTTGATGGTAAAAAAGTAAAAGCAGATATGACTAAACAGTTAGGATATGCACAAAAAGTAGGAACTGAGTTTATAGAAAAAGCTAAACAAACAGACATAAAAGCTGGAGCTCAGTATGTCGCTGATGCTGCTAAAGCAGGTAGTCAAACAGCAAAATCAATGTATAACAAATCTGCTACTGGGAAAAAAATTAATGCTCACGGAAAAGGAATGGTGGGCGGTGCTAAAAAAGCATTTAATACAGGAGTTAGTTTAGCTAAAAAGAATCCTTATGTTGCTGGAGCAGTAGCTGGGGTTGCAGCAGTAAGTTTACTTAAAAATAGAAAGAAGAATGCATAATGGGTGTAGCAACGAGAGCAGCTAAACAGCTTATGGCTTTAAGAAAAATGACTAAACCTAAATTGAATGATTTACAAAATTATTCTACTATTTTAGATGCAAGTAAGAAAGCAGGTACAAGGCAAAGATTGTACAATGAAACTGGTATGCATAGTGCATGGGATGTTATTAAAAAGAGAAGAGGTAAGTAATAATGAGTTTTCAAACTGACATAGAAGCTATAACTGGTAGTATCGGTAGTATTACTACTGAGGCTACTGAGTATTTAAGAGAAGGTGTAAAACAAGTTACTAAGTTTGTAATGAAAAATCCTGAAATGAAAATGAGATTAACTCAGGATACAAGTTTAACGAATGCTTCTCCTCAGTTAGTTATGACCAATGTTTTGCATATAGCAAGTGTAACAAGGCTTGATGCAGATTCGGGTGGACAAGCAAGATCTTGTACAGAAATACCAGAAGAACTTGTAGGTCAGTATGAAGATGTCAATAGTATTTATTATACTACAAAGTTAGATCCTAAATATTATGTAGCTAATAACATATTAAGCGTATTGCCTGAACCTACAGCAAATCAAACTGCAAAAGTAAAACATATTACACCTGAAACAAATACAGCATTAAGTGAAAATGATATAGATAATTTTCCACCCGAGTTAAATAGAGGTGTAATCTTATATGCTGCAGGTGAAGTATTGAGAAAGTTTTTAAGTTTGAAAAATGCAACATTGGTTGGATTGTCTATGCAAGATGTAGTTCCTCCAAGTTCTCCATCTTTAGATTCAATTATTTATAATGGACCTGGAAACGCAGATGTAGGCGGGGGAGCAACAGCAAGTACAGTTTCTAATGCTACAAATGTATCTGCTTCTAGTAAAATAAGTTTAGGAGCTGCGCCAAGCTATGATAAGTTGCAAAATTATACATTATCAACAATCGGCAATATATCGGCTTTAGATTTAACAGGCATATCAATACCTAGCTCTAACATTGGTTTGTCCATAGTGACCTATTCTGGGCCTTCTAATAGCGATGTAGGCACTATATCAACTACAAGTGTTGGTTTTAGCACTGCAATTACTTCAGGTGATAAAGCAGATGTAGCGCCAACTCCAGTTTATAATACGCCTACTAATTCAGTAGATTTTACAACAGCTAACATAGGAGTAGACGCATATTTAGGAACTGAAGATGTAGAATTAGCAAGCGCTGCTTTAAGAAAAGAGCAACAAAAATTACAAGACTATCAAGCTGATATACAAAATAATTCAGTAGAATTTAATAGTAGTGTAGAAAAATTTAGAGCTGATAATCAAATGTCTTTAGATAAAGTGCAACGTGATTTACAAGCTAGTATTCAAACAGCACAATTAGATTTAGCTGAAGCACAAGCAGATGCGCAAATAGCATCTACTAAAAAAGATAGAGAGTTTGCTGAAAAGTCACAACGTCTAATACAAAATGCTATAAATGATATGTCTGCAGCAATTAAAGACAATGAATTTAAAATAGCAGAATTTAATGCATTAATTAACAAATATCAGGCAGAAGTGAATACTACAATATCAGAACATCAGTCTAATATTGCTAGAGAAATACAAAAAGCTCAGCTATTAAGAAGTACAGAACTTTCACAGTTTGGTGTACAGATGCAAGATGAGTTAAATAATTTTCAATCAGATGCTGTAAGTTATCAATCTAACATACAAGCAGAACTAGATAAAACACAAAGAGATCTACAGGCATTGATAGTAGAAGCACAAAATGATTTAAGTGCAGCACAAGCTACTGCTCAGTTAGCAACTAATGTGGCTTTACAGAATCAAGCAGAAAAATCACAACGATTAATACAGAATGCTATTAAAGATATGGAAACAGCAATACAAAATAATGCTGCTAAAATATCTAAATATAATTCTGAAATACAATCTTATGCTACACAAGTAACAGAAGAAGTACAAAAATATCAAAGTGAATTGCAAGAAGTTGTACAAGATTATAATTGGATTGCTCAACAATATCAAATAACTAAAAATGATTTTATAGATTTTTTATCACCATATTTACTAACGAGAGGAGTGCCGAGTGAAGTTGCAGCAAATGATAGACCAAGTTAAAAAACATCATCCAGATTTAGGAGTAAATGAAATTATACATTTATTAAACCAAGCGTCAGATGAATTTTGCTCTAGAACATTGATATTAGATGAAGCTACACAATTTACAACTGAAGCTAACAAACGTTATTATGGCTTAAAAGATTCTATATTAGAAATTAAATCTGTAGATCTAGAAGATGAAGACGGTAACCATATAACAATTAAAAGATTAATGGGTAGACCTCAATACAGGGATTTAACATAATGGCTCATAACACAGAAAATACAATTACTAAACATAAAGTTTATTGGATAGAAAGAGATTCTATTGGTTTAGCAGAATACGATTCTACAAGAACTGGTAAAAATGCATACACAAGTTTAACAAGTGCATTAACTGTTACTTTGTTTTATTATAAAAAAGCTACTCATTTTAATACGTTAGATAATAATACTGCTATGACGGAACAAAGTGAAATACCATTACAATTTCATCAGTATTTAGTAGATAGAGTAGTACAATTAGGGTATGAGCAAAAACCAGAAATGATACAGATGGCACCATACTTTGAACAAAAATTTGAAAAAGGAATTAAAGAAGGAAAAATGTTTGCTAACCGTGGAAGAATTAGTGGGATTAGACACGTGAAGCAATCTAGCTTTTAGGAGGAAGCATGGCAAATAAATTAATAATTAAAAACTCGTTAGAACCACAACAGGAAGTAATAGACACGGCAGGTGGTAAAACGTATACTAATTTTCAAACAGAACAAAATACTGGAAATCAAGGTGGTACATATGAAAGTACTTTTACCGATGCTAAAGCAATTAAGTATGTTGGTGTCGTAGATCAACAATCTGCAACTGCTTTAACAAATGGAAATCTAGCTTTTAAGGGAACTGCAACAACCACAGGTGTTGAACCTAGCGCATCAGAAGTAAAAGCTTTTTATGTTAAATATGATAGTACATTAGGTACTGTAGCTAATGTAACTGTTACATTTGATTCACAACCACACGCAGTATTAAGTGTGGGAGAGTCTGTATGTATACCGCTAGTGAGCGCAGATTTAGCAAAATGCAAGATAGAGGCTTCTGCTTATCAACTAGATACTCATGAAGCAACAGTAACAGTAGTATTAATAGGGGACTAATGGCTAATACTTGGAAAAAAGGAAACTTTGGATTAGAGTCCTTTGACTCTATTGGATCTTCTATGAATGAATTAGTTCAGACATTTACAGACAACTTAGATGCAAATTATAATAATGTAGCTATAACTAGCGATGCAACGTTTAACGATGTATCAATACCATTAGATGCATCATACAGCGATGTGTCTAAACCTAGTATGCCTACATATACAGATCAGGGGGTAAATACATAATGGGTGGAACATTATCAAAACCAAATAGAATTAAAGATGTATATACTAAATTAGTATTTTTTGATGACAATAAATTAAAATTTGACAATGGAACTACAGATGTGGTAATAACAGATGCTGACAATTTTGGAGAAGATACGGTAGCTGAATTACAAGACACGAATATAACGTCACCACAAAATAGTGCATTATTGAAATATGACTCATCCAGTCAAAAATGGATAGACGATAACGAAATAGATTGCGGTGGATTTTAAAGGGAGATAAAAAATGGCAAATACGTTAAAAATTAAAAGAAATACGTGGAACAATAGTACTACTCCAACTGGATTGGCTTATGGTGAATTAGCATGGGATAATGCAGGGGAAACTTTATATATTGGAAAACAAACAGATGCTGGTGGAACAGTAGCTTCTACAAAAATTAGTACAGAAGCAACAACAAGTGTAAAAGGATTAGCAAGTTTTAATAGTGCTAATTTTGCTGTTAGCAATGGAGATGTTACTATTAAAAATTTGGGTGTTGCTACAGCAGAATTACAAGATCTTGCTGTTACTACAGCTAAAATAGGTAACGATGCAGTTACTTTAGGAAGTAAAACAAGTGGAAATTATGTAGCTACAATAACTGGTGGAGTAGGTATAGATAGTAGTGCTGCTACTAGTGGAGAAGGAACAACTCATAGTTTAAGTGTAGATCTAGATGAATTAAGTACAGTTACATCTGTAGCTAACAACGATTATATTGTTACAGTTGATTTTGCAACTGGTAATACAGAAAAAATGCAGTTAGAGGTAATTGAAGATAAATTATTTGCAGCAGTTAGTGGAGATATAGCTATTAGTTCTAATGGTACAGCTTCTATATCTGCAGGATCTATTGTTACAGCAGACATAGCAAACGACCAAGTAACTGGAGATAAGTTAGCAAATGACATTACTATTGCAAACGATTTGATTGTTAGTGGAGATTTAACAGTACAAGGAGATACTACTACTATTAACACTGCTACGTTAGCAGTAGAAGATAAAGATATTGTAATAGCTAGTGGAGCTGGTAGTTCTTCTGCAGCTAATAACGCTGGTATTATTATTGGTAGTGATGTAGCTAGTATTAAATATGTTCATTCAGGAACTAAGTGGGCATTAAATAAAAATACAGATATTACTGGTACCTTAGCAGTATCAAGTACATCTACATTTACTGGAGCTATTACAGCTTCTGGAGGATTTGCAAACACTACGTTTGATGGCGGAACATTTTAATTAGGAGTAATCAATGTCTAATAAGATATTAATAAAAAGAGGTAGCGGTGCACCTACTACAAGTGATCTAGACAATTACGAAATTGCCTACGATACAAGTGCTAATAAATTATATATACGTGACGGTAGTGACATAATCCCTTTTGGAGCTATTGTAGATGAAGATAATTTTGCATCTGATGATGCCAACAGATCTCCTTCGCAACAATCTGTAAAGGCATATGTAGCTAGTGAATTAGCAGCAGCAGGTGCTGGAGATATAACAGCAGTAGTAGCAGGTACAGGATTAAGTGGTGGTGCTAACTCGGGTTCAGCAACTTTAAATATAGATTCAACAGTAGCTACACTTACTGGCTCACAAACACTTACTAACAAAACTATAGCAAGTCCAACTTTTACTGGAGATGTAACATTTGATGATGCTTCAACTCCACAATTAAATATAACAGATACTACAAATACTGTGAGTTTAAGACTTGCTGCAAGTGATACTCTAGGTACTGTTGGAACAACAACAGACCATAATCTTAATATTATTAGAAATGGAATTGGTAAATTAACATTTTATGATACTTACACAATGCACAATAATGGTGGTAATGATTTAGATTTTAGAGCAAAAGATAGTAGTAATAATGTAGTATTTAAAGTAGATGCAGGAACATCTAAAACAGAAATATCAACTTTATTATTAGATAGTGTAAGTGTTAGTGCAATCCAAAGTAGTGGAGAATCCTTTGCAGATAATGATACTTCTCTAATGACTTCTGCAGCAATCAATGACAGAATAGAAAGTTTTGGTTATATAACAACCGACACCAATACAGTAACAACCAATATAGCTGGTACTGGTGTAAGTGTTAGTTCTGGTACTGGTAATTCTACTATATCTATTGGACAATCTGTTGGAACATCAGATACAGTAGCATTTGGTAGAGTTAATTTAGGAAGTACAAATGATACTACATATTTAACTGGAGATTCAAAGCTATCTATAGACGGATATATTATGGCTAATGCTATTGTAAATACTCCAGAAACTGGAAGTGGTCCAGCAGCTATTACTTTTGGCGACGGACCTACTCTAGGAAGCGACCAAATATCATTAGTTACTGGTGGTGCAAGAAGATTATATGTTAATAGTAGTGGGAATATTACTATTGCACAAAACTTGTCAGTAAATGGAACAATAGGTGGTAGTGCTATAAAAGATCAAGATGATATGTCATCAAATAGTGCAACACATTTAGCCACACAACAAAGTATTAAAGCGTATGTAGACGCAGAAGTAGCTGGTATTGTTAATTCAGCTCCAGCAGCTTTGAATACATTAGACGAATTAGCAGCAGCTTTAGGAGATGATGCTAACTTTGCAACAACAACATCTACTTCATTAGGAAATAGATTAAGAGTAGATACAGCTTCACAAGGATTAACTGGCACACAACAAGCCAATGCGATTACTAACTTAGGTATTACTGCAACCAAAGCAGAATTAAATTATGTAGACGGAGTAACATCTGCTATACAAACACAATTAAACGGAAAGCTATCTACATCTGGAACAGCAGCAAATTCTACTTTATTAAATAATTTAGGTTCTGGTAGCTTTTTAAGAAGTGATGCTGCAGATACTGCTACTGGATTGCTTACATTAAATGGTGGCGTACACATCTTATCTGGTACTGGTGGTGGGAAACTCAGAATAAAAAGAAATTCTAGCTCTTCTGGCGGAGATGATATTGTTGATTTACATATGGACGACAATAATTTATTTTTTGATATGGATAACGACAGCGACGGAGATGCTGGTACTTTTACTTTTAGATATAAATCTGGTGGAAGTATGGTTACTACTTTACAATCTACTAATTCAACTATTACATATAAAGGAAATACTATTTGGCATAGTGGTAATGACGGAGCTAATAGTGGGTTAGATGCTGATACATTAGACGGTAGCCACGCATCTGCATTTGCTACCTTATCAGGAACTCAAACATTTAGTGGTGCTAAAACATTTAGCACAGATATTGTTTCTAATGGTGTAGAAGTAGGTACAGCTTATGGTTCAGATAATCAGTATATTGGTATTAAGCGTTCTGCAGCTTCAGCTAATGATTATATTATTATGCAAGGTTCTGGAAGTGATGTTGGCTCAACATATATTACAGCTGGTTCTGGAAAGAGTGTAAACATTAGACCAAGTTCTAATAGCACTACAAATCAATTAGTAGTTAGTTCTTCTGGAAGTACCATTGGTGGAAATACTGTATGGCACGCTGGTAATGACGGTACTACTAGTGGACTAGACGCAGATTTATTAGATGGAGTACAAGGTAGTAGCTTCTTAAGAAGTGATGCTGCAGATACATCAACTGGTAAAATTACATTTTCAAGTGGATTGCAAGATAATACAACACATATTGGTTATACTGGTGGACATGGATTAGAAGGTTC
>WLWE01000257.1_pt1 | contig 48324 bp, 69 predicted proteins | sample 6718301 | NCBI WGS metagenome assembly WLWE01 (sample SAMN12718691, study PRJNA515312) | sponge metagenome | isolation source: marine sponge | host: Mycale hentscheli | place: New Zealand: South Island, Marlborough, Capsize Point | collected 2003-05-01
ACTATTTCCTCATCATAATAGATTAAGGTTCTACCATAATCTGGATTGTACCAAAGGTCACCTGACTCAGCTCCTACAGGAGCAGTTGTACTGATACTAATTGAACTACTACCACCTTCAATGTTGATGGTAGCAATACCTAATTGAGAATCAAGAGTAACTGTGGAAATTCCAGAACCTTTAAGGTCAAATAATGTTGCACCATATCCTACAAGACCTCCTGTAGTTCTAATACCAACACCCAGTTGTGGAAGACCTGTTAGTGCACTACCATCACCATAGTATTTTGTAGCTCCAATAGTATTGAAACCAATAATATTGGTAGCAGATCCAACACCAAGGATATTACCATTGAAGGTAGTAACACCTACTACATCCAATGTTTTGGTAATCTTGAGATTATCTACAAGGAAATTCGCAGCAGATGAAAAACCTGTATTGTATGGTGAAGCATCAATCCATTGTTTTGATGTACCATAACCTACTATTTCCTCATCATAATAGATTAAGGTTCTACCATAATCAGGATTGTACCAGAGGTCTCCAGAAGAAGGACCAAAAGGTGTTACTGTACTAACACTGATTGAACCACCACCACCACCCTCAACAAAGAGAGTAGCAATACCAGAGTTGACTAAAACTGTAGAAATTCCTGCTCCTCTGAAATCAAGGATTGTTGCACCAGTTCCTACAAGACCACCTGAAGTAGCAATGCCAACTCCTTGTTGTGGAAGACCTGTTAGTTCACTACCATCACCATAATATACCTTAGCAGTAACAGAGTTGATACCAGAGATATTGGTGTCAGTAGTAACACCAATAAGATCACCAGTGAAAGTAGAAATTCCAGTAACAGAAATACCACCACCAACAATATCAATTCCACCACTAAGAACTCTAACACCAGTTCTTGCAGTGACAAGTCCAATAGAATCTACATTAGTTACATCTTCATATCTAAGTGTTCCACCAATTGTAACATTACCACTAAATGCTGCACTTGTTCCGGTGAGGAATCCAGAGATTCTGGTATTTCCATCTACAAACAATGCATCAGTTTGATTACCAAGATAAACTGTACCAACTCCAGTTCTGAAGGTAGATACACCTACATCAAAACCTTTTGTTGATGTATTTGTGAATACAAATTTACCACTACTATTATCATACTTCAAGTACTGCTGATCAGCTACAGATGCATCTGTGGTGAAATCAACATCATCAAGCCTTTTCAGTTGTACTTCACCACCACCACCGATGGTGGAGAGTTGTTGCTGAATGCGGTTGAGGAATAACCTGTAGTGTTTTTGAAGTTCATCAAGAGTAACAAAGTTATGATCAAGTGGAGTCAGTGGGTCTTTGTTATTAGTAGAAGGTGGCTCATTGAGAAGACCTTCTTCAATAACTCCTATATTAGAATAGGATTCTTTAATACCTCCTATATTAGAATAGGATTCTTTGATCAGTTCAATCTTATTTTCAAGATTCTGGATGTTCTCTTGGAGATTACCTATTGGAAGCTTTTCAATTTCTCCTAGTACTTCTTCCTTGAGTTCTGCAAGCTCCTTATGATTCTCTTGAATGTAATCATCAAGATGTATATTTACATCAGAGATGCGCTTCTCATTGAGATTGATATCATACTTGACATCCTTGATGGCATTTCCAAATTCATCATTAGAGGCTTCTAATTTCTTTTGGAGTTCTCCAAATTCTTCTGTTACATTCTTGATGGATATTTCAGTGAGAATAAAATCTGCTTTAACATCAGTAATCTTATTGCTCTGTTCATCCAGAAGATTGACAATGGTATTTCCAAATTCATCATTAGAGGATTCTAATTTCTTTTGGAGTTCTTCAAATTCTTCTGTTACATTAAAGTCTTGATGATGCTCTTGAAAATGATTGTCAATAGAATTTTCTAACTCTTCTTTGAGTTCTTTGAATTCCTTATTATTTTCTTTGAGGTAGCTATCTACATCAGTAATAACATCAGTAACACGCTTCTCATTGATGACAACATCTGCTTTGATATCAACAAGTTCTTTATGATACTTTTTCTGTTGATCACTAACAGAAGTTTCTACTTCTTCTTTGAAGTTCTCAATTGACTGAGTATTCTTTTGAAGATGGGTATCAATAGAAGTCTTTAGTTCTTCTTTGAGTTCATCATGTTCTTGATTGTGATCCTGAATGAACTTATCTACATTTCTGTAGTGCTGTTCATTGATTGTAACCTCTGCTTTAACATCAAGAAGTTCTTTGTGGTATTCTTCCTGACGAGTATCAATAGAAGTTTCTAATTCCTTTGAGAGATTTTCAAACTGCTTATCATACTCACGGAACTTTTCTTCAGTCAGTTCTGATGATGTGTTCAGGTCTTTCTTCAGGTCAACAGAAAGTTGTTCAAATGATTCTGAAATATTATCAATCAGGTCAGAATATTCTTGAAGCTTTATGTTCTCTACTGTAACCTTACTCTCTAAAATCTTTGAGAGGTTGGTATATGTATCTACAGTTTTATTAACCTTTGAAGATGTCTTCTCAAGTTTCTGGTTGAAGTAATCAATATTACCATCAACTACTTCTGCAATATCTTTAAACTTATCATCAATCTCTTCACGAACACTCTGGGCATTCGTTTCTACAGTCTGCTTCAGTTGACGAACCTGGTCGCCAACATACATCTCATTCCTTGTAATCTTATTCTTATACTTTGGAAGTTCTGTTTCCAAAATATTATCAATTGTTTCAGAGAGACTTGTTACACTCTCTCTGAACTCTGTAAGGTCTTCTTTGTTAAGACCATTCACTTTAGTTTGAAGTGACTTAAAGTTTTCATCAAGAACCATCAACTGAGAAAGCATTGCATTCTCAAGGTCAGTCTTTGTCAGTTTCTCAGAGAGTTCTTGAGATAATGTTTCTACTCTTTCATAAAGATCATTTACTTTTTCAAAGTTATTACGAAAGTTATCATATGTCTCTACAATATGAGATGAAACTTCTGGTTTTTCAAATACACCAGAAGGTTCCTTTTTATTCAATAGTTCTGATGGTTTTTTAAGCACTTTATTACTATTAATCCTTTATCTTAGTATTTATCCTGAAATATTATACCACAAAAAAAAGAGACCTGTGAAGGTCTCTTTCTTGTTATTCAGTTTTTCTAACTAACTCAACCAACGGTTGGTGCAGTGAGTGCAACAGGTGTTGACTCAGCAGCAGCAAGGTCTAGCGGAAAATTATGAGCATTGCGCTCGTGCATTACCTCCATTCCCAGGCCTGCTCTGTTGAGAACATCTGCCCAAGTGTTAAGAACTCTACCTTGTCCATCAATGACAGACTGATTAAAGTTAAATCCATTGAGATTGAATGCCATGGTGGAAACACCAAGTGCAGTGAACCAGATTCCAACTACTGGCCATGCAGCCAGGAAGAAGTGAAGACTTCTAGAGTTGTTGAATGATGCGTATTGGAAGATCAAACGACCGAAGTAACCATGGGCTGCGACGATGTTATAGGTCTCTTCTTCTTGACCAAACTTGTAACCATAGTTCTGGGACTCAGTTTCAGTTGTCTCTCTTACAAGTGAAGATGTGACAAGTGAACCATGCATTGCGGAGAACAGTGAACCACCGAAGACACCAGCCACTCCCAACATGTGGAAGGGGTGCATCAGAATGTTATGCTCAGCTTGGAAGACCAACATGTAGTTAAAAGTACCAGAAATACCCAGGGGCATTGCATCAGAGAAAGAACCTTGACCGAAAGGATAGACCAGGAAGACTGCGGATGCTGCTGCAACAGGTGCAGAATATGCAACACAGATCCAGGGTCTCATGCCCAGGCGGTAGGAAAGTTCCCATTCACGTCCCATATATGCATAGATGCCGATAAGGAAGTGGAATACTACGAGTTGGAAAGGACCACCATTGTAAAGCCATTCATCAAGTGATGCAGCTTCCCAGATGGGGTAGAAGTGCAAGCCGATGGCATTGCTAGATGGAACGACAGCACCAGAGATGATGTTGTTACCATACATGAGTGAACCAGCTACGGGTTCACGGATACCGTCGATGTCCACAGGGGGAGCAGCGACGAATGCTACGATGAAACAGATGGTTGCTGCCAACAGAGTTGGAATCATCAGTACACCGAACCAACCAACATACAAACGATTGTTAGTTGATGTCACCCACTCACAGAAATTCTGCCATGGGGATGTTTGTTGCCTTGAAAGAGTTGTAGCCATTGTTTTAAACAAAAAAGTAAGACCATCAGGGAATGGTGGAGTTACTATTTCCCCAGCACCCTCAGCTGGGGATATGAAAGACGTTTTTATACACCCTATAGGTCTTGGTTTGAGGAGTGTTACAAATGATAAAGGAATGTGTTGATTCCTTAACCTCTCGACTTATTTATAGTAACAGAGTTTTGAGGGTCTGTCAACCCTTTTTCTGGAGCCACTTGACATACTGGCTCAATCCCTGTAGGATTAGGCTTGTCCGGGTTCATAGGAACTAGTATCTATATTCTTCTAGAATATCTAACATCTTATTAAGGTACTTATGAGCTAAGTCTTTTTCTTTTTGCCATACTGTAGCTGGTTCGTTATATACTTCATCTTTAAGTTTTAGAACTTTTACTTTAAGTTCTTCTTTCTTTACTTGATTTTTACTCATTAGGATTCCACTCTTCAATAAATTTAGATCTCTTTTCCCAAGAGTCTGCTTTTTCATAGACATATCCTTTTTTGTATTTTTTGTTAATACATTGAGGATCATTTGTTATTGAACAGACTAGGTTATGAAGAGTTTCTTCATTACCTTTATTGCCTGTCCTCCATATATGATTACCATTTAACCATACTGCACCACACTTGGGGCATTCTTCCCTGTTAAATGACAGGTCAGATAGCTCTTTGTTGGACATTTAGTAAACTGTTCATTCCTATACAGTAAGTATATTTATAGACCATCTTTATATAAATAAAACCAGTGTATGAAATCAATAACAAATGAAGAGGTTCTTGCCTTTTATTATGCTAATGATGACAGCCAGCGCTGCAAATGCTGGAGGACTTGTTACTAAGCACGCATCTAGTGTCCAACTGACTGTTGACTCTGCTAGATCTACCGCCACACGGGTCGGTCATAGTATGTCTATCTCTGGTAATAATGTAAGCACCTCTGATGGCAGCAACGCAGGTGTTGTTGGCAACTCTGTATTGATGACCAGTGATGGTTTTACTGGTTCTGCCAGTGTTGTTACAGCATCGCAGGCAACATCTGGAGAAGCATTCTCATTCAATGCTTCTTATACACAAGGTGATGCTATCCCAACTGCAGCTCCCACTGTAGGTGATGTGCCTAACTTCGGTTCAATTACTTCTTACACCGCTGGAACTGCTGGATCACTAGCTGGAACTATTGATAGTTCACATGCTATGACTCTGACTGCTGGTGGAGCTGGTACATCTGCTACTGGACAATTTGTATCTGAGATCACCGTTATCGACTGAGAATAAATATGACTAGATTACAAGAAGCGATCGGTCTCGGATTGATTCTTGGTGTAATCCACGGGTTGACTGTACCAGCAAAGTCAGTCCCCGTGGTGCCAAACTTTACTCAAGGAAGTATGACAAGCCGTACTGAAACTACGAGTATTGTTCAGGAAACAATTAACTCAATGGATTACAACACAGGATATCAATATACTGCCACTGGTTCTGGTATTACCGCATCAGGTAATCTATCACCAGGCACAACATCAAATACAGTAACAATTGAAGGGGTGACTTCATCATGGACGGGAGTAGGATCAAGACCATCATTCACACTAACGACTCCAGGTGGGGCGTTTCAATTCACAGAAACATATCGCGGTCCTGGTTTAAGCAATCAAACGATTATCCAAAGAACGACGGAAATAGAAAGCGTAACCGATACAACCTCAATTTTTACGCAATAATCAGTTTAGTATCTGCTAGTATGTTATCTCCAACGGTAGCACTAGCAGAAAGTGTTGGTGGTGTTTCTGCAACTGCATCACCTGTTGCTAATTCTTCTGGTAGTGTTACTAACCAAGCAATTCAAGTCTTACAAGGTCCATACATTACAAATACCTATGGTGGAGGTATTCAATGTCAAGGACCTACTCTTAATATCACACCGTTCATAACTGGTTCTGCATCAGCAGCTAAACCTTATGAACCATACTTTGATGACCCAGTATATGATATGAGAGATTTAAACGATGATGGGTCTCTAGATAACCCAGGAAGTATCTTGTATACTATTCCTACTAGAACTGGTCAGAAAGATAATTACAACCTCTCTATGGGGTTCTCAGCAACCTTATCTCAACCATTAGATAGGGAACTACAAGACCAATGTAAAGAAGCTGCAGCAGCAAACATTGCATTAATGCAACAGGCATCTGCAAATAAAAGATTAGACTTTGAGATCGCAAGACTTAAAAACTGTGGTGAGTTGATGAAAGCTGGAATCTATTTCCACCCTCAAAGTCAGTACGCAAAGATATGTGCGGATGTAATCGTAACCAATCCTGGTGGAGTCATACCACAACATAGACATAGTATTCCTACAACTCCAGTGTCAACTAAAGCAGAAGACCTTGGTGGACCAATAGGTGGTTAACCAAATTTTGTAGGAATGTTTCCTATGTTTTCATAAATCCAACCAGTACAGATATACTTTAATCCTTCTGTTGGTGGATGACCTCTGTGTGCATATGTCCATGTTGCAGGAAACAATATTAACTTACCGGCCTCGGGTGTTATATGCGTTCCATCATAAAATTCAGTAGTTCCTGACCCATCTACGATAGTGTTTAGATACCAAAGGAATGTAATTATCCTAACAGTAACATGGTTATTAGGAGTCAGTTGTGAAATTGAATCATGATGCCATGTGTATCCAGTTTGTTCTGGTGTTGTTCTTTGTATTTGATAACCAGTGTCATATGTTTTGACATTACTGTCAGTAATTCTACCGTCATAATATTTGTCAATGTATGGTGTTGTATATTTTTTAAGAGACTCGTAAAAGATTAAATCCTCCTCTTTCCAATTAGGATCTGTATAAAAACATAAGTCAGTAGAGTCTTTTATTTTTGTATCGAACCCAGCACCAGTTACTCCTGGAAATGTTCCAGAATCTTTTTCAAATTTTTCTATTACATGCTTACAAAAATCTTCATCTAAAGTATTGTGATGCTCTTCAAAAAAATCCATAATGTTATTTTGGTTTTACAATAGATCTTAATTGTCGTATGGCTTCTGTTCTTTCACGTTGAAGTTCTCTACGTTCTTGTAGTGATAGAACTTTAGTTTCTTTTCCCCGTATCTTAGCAATCTTTTTGATTACTTTTTTGATAGTAGGTTTAACCACCTTGAGTAATATATCCGCAAGTGGTTTTGCAATGAGTGCTGATGTTGTAGCGATAACTGCAATACCACCAACAGACACAACTTCACCACCACTAGGGAGACCAGCAATAACTTGTTGAGGTACACCTACCGCTTCTGTGATTTGTACACACTCATCACCTATTAATTTATACTCAATAATTTTATCTCTATACCCATTGATGTATGTTCCTATTGGTTCTTTTACATCTTGTACTGGTGTAGGACATTCTAATGGAACAGTAGCAGCAGGAGGTTTAGTTGGTATTGGTGGTGCTATATTTGGTTTAGGTCCTTCTGATTTTGGAATTTGCGGAACCGGGGTCGGTATCATCCTGTTCGGTTCAAACTGAATAGGATTAAAACTAGGGAGCCCAGAATCACAAAACGTAAGTACTCCTCTCGTGTCATCTTGTAGTAAATTATTATTTGAATTGTTTGACTCATGTGCCTCCACACACCCAGGCATGTCAATGATGGGAACACCTATGACGGTAGTTACTGGTGGTGTTTGTGGAAGAGATACCGTTGGGGATATCAAATAATTTGGGAGTTCAGGTATATCTAAACTCCGTACATTTATTTCACGAATTTCCATTAGTCATCTTTAAAAATACTGAAGACTGAAGAAAATACCGTATGAAAAATTACGTATAAGAAAAATTTATTATCCGTATCATTTTTCTTATGTTTTGTTTTTCTTTTCAACCAACCCCTACTATAATTTTTTGCTTGAGTCATAATATCATCCCACTTAAGATTATTTATTAGAAGGGTAGAATACCTCCAGTGGATGTAGGAGCTGATGGGGTTGAGGGTAAGACACCACCAGTTGCAGAAGGTAGTTCTGGTACTGCAGAGTCCAACATACCAGGAAGGGCACCTGTGATTGCTTCTGTTGCGGCTGCAGTAACTTGACTCTTTACATTATCAATAATTGAATCCTTATTGACATAAACATAAGTACCACCACCTACGATTCCTGCGGTACCCACAAAAGATGTGACTGCAAGTAAATTGATTAACTTTTGCATCTTAACCTTTACCTTTTTTTATAGGCCATGTTATATGTAGTCCATAACAAAGTAAGGTTATAAATCCAAATACAAATAGAGCTGACATAATTACTCCCGATGAATACTACAAGTTAGTTCACAAGTCTCCCCACCAAACTCAGAGTCTGGAATGAATACATCACTACCATATATTCCAGTTCTACACCATCGTGCCGTTTGCCCTACGGATTTCTCGGAGGGCTTCAAGATCCATGTTCTTTGTTCCGCCATCATAAGGTAATGCATAGCCTTCGTTAATCATTTGTTCGTTGAGCGACAGTAATTCATCCCCGCAATAAAGCCAACCGAGAAGACGCCCATATTTCCCAGTGCCACCAACAAGTTCAGTCCTAACAGACAACTCATCATCACCATTGATGGCGCCTTCCAGTTTTTCTTTGAGCCAGTTTGTTGCGTCGATTCCAAGGGCTTTCTCCTCTAAGTTTCTGGTCCTTTTTTCCGGTGTATCGACACCCGCTACCCTTACTCGCTCCTTTTTATATAAGTCAAATCCTAAATCGATTGTTACATCTATGGTGTCGCCATCAAGTACACGATTGATCTCCGTCACTCGGAAGTTGTAACAACTCTTGCGACTCGGTGGTGTCATTGCTGCCATCGTTCAACTCCGTATAGGATATCTTTAATATGTATATAACATAACCCAACGCAAGTCCAACAGCAATCATTACAGATATAATCACTGACCATACAGGGTCATTCACATTCTCATGAGCACGAAGTAGTAAGTTCATTTATCAAAGGGTGCCCAGTGTTGCCAATTGTATTTGTGGACTGCCCACATTCCTAGGACAGGAACAACGATTAATATAAAACTCAAACTACCAACACCCCATGGATTATTCAGTGTGGCAGAAGCAAAGTGTGCTGCCTTGAGTGCTATATGATTCATACATATTCTCCCCAGATTTCCCAGTTGTCTCTGAAATAAAAATCAATTGAAGTCAAACTTCCTGTGGGATGTTCTTCTTCAGTCTTTGCCCACTTCGTACAGAACCTAGTAATGTCAGGTGAAGTTCTCACCTTATTGACACCATACATTCTGGAGAATGAACTCATTGCAAAATCAAATCTTGTCTTGAAATTAGTTTCCATGACTTAGTTTTTCCTCATATTTTTTGACGATAGACACTACCTGTTTTCTATCAGTTCCACATGGAGCATTCTTTAAACAAAGTAAAATCAATTCATCTTCAGTGATTGTTGGTTTAATAGTAAACCCCCACTTGTCAAGCTTACCTTCAACAGGTGCTTCACAAGGGTCGAATTCATGGGCCATATTAATCTACGTGAATGTGACCGACCATTCCAGCACCTTGATGAGGACCACAGAAGAAATCATAGTCTCCTGCATCGGCAAACAAGATGTCTTGTGATTCTCCAGGAGAGAACATCAATGACTCTCTCGAAAGATCTGCACGACCTTCTACAATAATATTATGTGGTGGCAACATTCCATTTACAAAATGAAGTGTTTCACCAGCACTAATAGTAATATTATCTGGATCGAATACAAGATTTCCATTGGAACCCATAGTAACATCTACAGCATAAGCCATCTTCGGTAAGAAGAAAACCATTGCTGCTACAGTAGCAAGAATCATTAAACGGATAAACTTCATTGTAGTTTAATCAACTACACTAGTTATACATGATACCTTGTGTATATCAACCTATTGTTATGGGTTCCTAATATCTTATTCTATTGTAGATTTGACAGGTGGTCCATCAGTTTTGATAACTATTGGAGCCTGTTCTAATCTGATTGTTTGTGATGGTGCAGTCCTTCCTGCAGCCTCAATTAGTCTCTCAACATCTGCCTTTGAGATACCACCACCATTGCCACCACCATTTTCTCCAGCCTTCTTCGCAGCCTGTACACCGAACGTTGCGAGAACTCCAGTAAAGACTGATGCAATAAAGGTTGGGTCTAGTTTCTGTTCGGGGATTCCAAGTGCAGGGGGTAATTGAATGTATGCCAACGTGAGTATTCCGCCACTCCAAACAAGAATGCCAAGCCTAACAAAAGTAGACAGAATTTCAAGTTGTTCTTGTTTATCATCTGTAGCTTCCTTTATCCTACCTAGGAATCCTTTTTTCTTTACCTGTTCTTCTGGTTTCTTTTCCACAGGACACCTAGATAACTCAAAATATTTATAAAAAAAGAGGGCTATTTAAGCCCTCTCATATACTGGTGTCATCATACCTTTGTCTGGTCCATCGTCATCATCTCCAGGTGTTGTAATGATATAGACTACGACAAATGCAACCATTAGTCCTAGGTATACGTTCACCAGATGCCTGGAATGATCTGGCCGGTCAATGCGTATGCACCCATTGCTGCAACGACACCGAGCATTGCTGCCCAACCATTAATGCGTTCTGCGTTTTCGTTCATTTGTTTTGCTCCTGTGTTTTGTTGTAAATAATGACTCTGTTATTTTCATGGATGAATATTAATTCATCATCATGTGCCCAACAGAGTTCTTCGTATAGGGCATTCAACCTTTCCATGTCTTCATAGAGTTGATTATGATTAGACATATTACTTTTTACTATTCTCTCTATCTATTCCACTATTATAGCAGACAAATTTCAGGTGTCAGAATCCGAAGACACCAAAGAAAAATACACTACCACTAGTGGCATAAGAGACAACAGCAGCAACGAAACCTAACATGGCAACACGTCCATTCAGTTTCTCAGCTCGCTCGGCATATGTTTCATATCCGTAACGCTCTGCATCAGTTTCAGAAATATACATTCTGGGTTCAGTGGCATACATGTTTGTACGTCCACCATCTTCAGTTGTTACAGTCATGTTACACTCCGTTATGTTTCTTTACATAGTATATAGTAAATCTAAAGATATGTCAACCCCTGACCCAGGTCAAGTTCGAGTTGTAACTTACGCTCTTCCTCTATTCTATTGTGTTCTGCCCACATCTCAGCAACCATATCGACAGTGTGTCTTACTGGTTGGTGGACAGGAGTAGCATTTCTATGCTTATCAATCACTTCCTGTGTAGGGATAACAATTCTGAATGGTGTTCCATCTTCTTCAAACTCCTTATTCATATCAATATATGTTTGGGGAGTAATCTTAAAATCGTTCATTGAATAGCAAGAGGTTGTAGTCTATCTAGAATCTCACGATAAGCAGGAACAATATCACCTTCAGACTTTCTGAATAGATCCTTATCAAATCTTTCATCACTACCAATCTTCCATAGTCTCATACTGTCAGGACTGATCTCATCAGCAAGTAGCAACTCACCATGAGCAGTATAACCAAACTCAATCTTAAAATCTACAAGATCAATACCCATGATGTAGAACATCTGACGGAGATAATCATTAATCCGTAGTGTCATCTCAATGAGAGGTTCTGGGTTATACCCCATCAATTTTACACGATCAGGTGTAAGCAAAGGATCATGCTTACTATCATCTTTCAGAAAGAACTCAACAATAGGATGAGGCAGTGAGTAGCCTTCTTGTAGAGTTGTCTCACGAACAATAGATCCTGCAGCACGGTTGCGACAGATAACTTCTAGTGGAACAATGTCTACCTTCCTACAAATCATCTTGTTGGCACCAACCATATCAATATAATGTGTTGGAATATTTTCTTTGGTAAGTTTCTCAAAGATAACAGATGAGATACTACAGCAGAGGGATCCTTTTCCTAAAGGATGATCAACCATCTCACCATTATCAGCCGTCACCTTATCATGATACTCAATGATGACTTGCTGTGCATCGTCACCTGCGTATACCGTCTTTACCTTTCCTTCTGTAATTACTTCCATAAAAAAAGAGGGTGTTTAACTTTCATAGTATACAATAAAAAACCACCCCAGTAAATGAGGTGGTGTGACAGTTTACAATGTGGTTAATAGTCCATGTTACCGCCATAACTAACGCAAGTCTTTTTGTTTTCTACTGATGACCTACACCACTGTCTCACATAAGCATCTGCATCCTTATCCATTGTAAAGTGAGCATGGTTATGTAATGCTCCTATTGTAATCAGCATTCCAATAGTAATCGTATTATAATGAACTGCTGGATGAGTAATCATCTTTAGAAAATAATCTTTCATAAAAAAAGGGATGCCGTCGCATCCCTAGTATAACATCTAGATATTTATGTTTCTACTTATCAGAAGCTATACTTCAGACCTGCTTTCGTTCCATAACCACGGTCGATGTTGTCATCGCCGGAACCTTGGAAACTTACTTCACCATATGCACCCAGTTTGTCAGTCAATGCAAGACCAAGACCTGCCTTACCAGAAGGAACGGTGTCGCTTTCAGCACCATCAGGACTGACAACGGTAGCACCACCTTGGACGTAGTAGGAAGCAGACTCACCGAGTTCACCTTCGTAACCTACGTGAAGGTCTGTGGCAGTACCAGAGTAATCAGAACCCGTCCAACCGGAGTTGGCTTCTACATTGACGTAGGGGCCGGCTAGGGCAGCAACTGGAGCAAGAGCAATTGCAGCGGCAGCTGCAGCGATAGTCGTTTTAAACATTTGTTTTCCTCGTTTTTTTACTTGCGGAATGGTTACCCGCAGATGAAAAGAACCTCGACTGGTTCTGTTTATTACCTTTTGTTACTTTAATTCCTGAAAGACAAAAGGTGATGTTATTTATTATAACCGATGGTCTCGGTTATGTCAACCCCCTTGTGGAGGTTGTTGTGGTGAGGGATCCGACACCCTACCAAGGTAAGGATTGAAGTCCATCAGTTCGTCAATTGTCATTTGAGCACCAGCATTAGACCAGAAATTAAGTTGTGCTTCATAATTTTGTTTATGAAATACATCTACATGTTCTGGATGAATACTAGAACCCAATTCGGTTTTGTATAATAAAAGTGGAAGGGCATAAGAGTTACCAGAATTATACAGAAGATCATCTGCAACTGGTCTTGGTCTTACACCATTATCAAGTTTGTACTTGTCACCTCTACAGTGAAGACGAATCATCTTTTCAGCGTGGTGTCTTGTGATAAGGTAACAAGCAGTTGAGAAGTCATTCACAAATCTCTTGTGAACTTTGATGTGGATATCACCAGTTGAAATAATAGCAATCTGACAAAGGTCCCAATCATAAGGAATCTTACTATAGAAATCCTTCCATGTAAAGTTCCAGAACCGTACAAGGTTTAGGTCACAATCATCTTCCATGATGATTGCATAAGGACTATCAGAGGTTTCATACCAATGTTTGATAGCCTTAAGGTGAGAGGTTACACAACCCACCTCACCCGATGAAACCATGTCAGGGTATCTTCCCTTCAGAATATCACTCAAGTCGTCTTCACGACCATCATAGGCAGAGATACGGGTGTAGTCTTTGATCTCCCAGTACTTAAACTGGTCCTCCATAAACTTCCATCTCTCTGGTTGACCATCTAGATTAATACAATAGATCGGACCAATACCATTAAGTTTATATACTGATTTGTTCTTATCCATTATAAAATCTCCCAGTGACTTGGGTACAGGTCTTTTGTATTTAAGTGAGCATTGTTTGGTCCAAACCATTTAGATGGAGCAATAACTCTACCAGTGTTGGCCAACCATGCACCCCACCAAGAGAAGGTGGAGTTTGCAATGATGAAGTCACTACACTGTGTCATCATAAACATATCATGATAAGAACTATTACCATCAGAGATGATAAACCTATCAGGTTTGAAAAGTTCTTGAGCAGATGCCCAGAATATATCATCAGAAAATATGATGACTTCTCTATCAGGATCAAACTTCTTCAGTGCTTTCTCATACCAATCAATAGAAAGGTTATGATGATTGGCACTGTTGATTAAAAAATCACCTCTACGAATATGTAAGGCGATAGGGTCTTGATCGAATACTTCTTCTACAATCTCTTTACATTCATCTCGAATTTTCTTTTTGAATATAAAGTCTTTACGGATAAGATCTTCAATATGTTTGAAGTACTTTTCTGTCTGAAAGAAACCATACAGACTTACATTATCTGGACAGTTATTGAATAAGGTTTCATCGAAATGAAAACTTTCTTCTTGAAGAGTTCTCCAGTTGATTATACTCCTTTGACAATGAATGTCAAATGCATCATCAAGTTCGATACGAAGTATGTTACCTATACCATCATTGAATTTTTCATCGTGGTCAGGGATACACATATCGTATCCCAAGTTTTTTGCAATACCTTTTGTTGCTGCAAACTGAAACATCTGGTTACCCAGTTGTCCAGCCTTTCCGAGATAATCAAATCCAATCATAAAACCCTCCAGGAGTTAGGTAACAAATCATCCATATGATAGTGGTCAAACTGTGATCCAAACCATCTCTTTGGTGCCACTACAGTCTTGTCAGAATTATTCATCAACCACGCACCCCACCAAGAATAAGAACTGTTTGCAATAATTCCATCAGTACACAATGACATCAGACATAGATCAGTCCAGGGTAATCTTTGACCGTCAGAAAATTCATCAGTTGTTTCTGAAAGAATAAACCTATCCGGCTTAAAAAAGTCCTGTTCTTTACACCACTCGATCACATCAGAGAATACAATCACAGGAATATCTTCAGGAAACTCTGCCAATGCCTTCTCATAGTACTCAAATGAACACGGTGGATGTGCTGCCTCAAGGTTTACATATGCCCATGGTAGTTTGGGATCACCTCTACGAATGTGTAAGAAGATCTTTCTATCACTATCAATACTATCCATCATGTCCTTACATGGTTGTAGAATAGAGTCATGAAACTGAAAGTCCTTTCTGATCTCATCTTTGATGTTCTCAAAGTATCTTTCTGACTGAAAGTACCCATCAAGATTGACATTATCTGGACACTGATCGAAGAGTGCTTCATTAAAATGAAATTCTTTCCATTCTGCCCAGTGTCTCATCTCTGGAATTGCCTGATGCTTTTCTGTAGCACCAGTCATCTTGAATGTTTCAAACATACAATAGTTGTTCTCACAACCAAACTCATCGACACCTGATGTACCTGAAGGAGGAACAACCCAATCGAATCCACGATTGGCAGCAATCCCTCTTAGTGCTGCATACTGAAACATCTGGTTACCAAGGCGACCAGACTTACCAAGTTTATTGAACGATAACATCAGTACCCATACTCCTTCTTCATTTCGTTGAATACTTTTGCAATACCCTGGTCAATTGTGGTCTCTGGAATCCACCACCCGTGAATATAATTACTTGCTTCATTCCTCTTGTCAAGTTGAACACTATCTTTTGATGTTCCTGGTTTGATTTTAATATCATACTTCTCAATTATATTGAATTGACCAGAAATAATCTCTGCAACTTCCTTAATTGTATTCCAGTGGAATGATGTCAGGTGTAATTCATCTTCAGGTTTGAAGTCAGTATAGCATTCCATGATAGTCTCAAGACCTCTACAACAGTCTTCAGCATACAAGAACTGTCTTTCTTCTGTACCATCAGTCATCATCTCAAACTGACCCTCTTCAAACCCTCTACGAATGAAGTCAGTAATTACATGAGACTTCTCATGGTCTTTCTCGATACCATATACATTCCAGAACTTTACAGTCAATCCTTTGAGAGATTTAGTATAAAGTTCTCCTACAGTTTTAAGAATACCATAGGGTGAGTAACTCATGTTTGCCATCTGGGAAGATGCAAAGATGAATCTCTTATGATACTTCTCCAACAACCCAAATACATTCGCCATCAGACGAGTGTTGTTATTGATAAAGTCAAATGTATGCTGATACTTCTTCAGGTATCTTGATCCACCTACATCAAATGCAAGAAAGAATACAAAGTCGGATTCCTTTACATAATGTTCAAGAGATAGGTTTGGAATCAGAGTTAGATCTTGTTCTGGACCATTGGTGATGTCGAAATCAAAAACATCGTGACCCTTTTTACGAAGATAGTCAGACAGGTATGCACCTATCTGACCACCAGAACCTAGATTAAGAATTTTCATTGATACTTTTTAAGATAACTTTGGACTGAGTAATACTCTATGAGTTCTTCTTTGGACATTTTTTGAATCTTATCCCATTCAGACATGTTAGAATTCATGTGAGGATTAGAAAACCAAGAGTTCTCACCACGAGAATGTTCAAGATGGTATATGTAGTTAGATATACGACCTACATTATACCCTAGTTTTGTGAATCTGTAAAACCTTTCCTTGTCTTCTGGTGCATAGGCTTTAAAGTTTTCATTCTCCATACCACCTTTGATATAAACATTACGGTTGAAGAACTGAACATGTCCATACTGTGCATCGTGAACTTTAGAATGTGATTTCAGATAATCATAGTCTATTGTCTCTAGAAAATGAGACACAACTTTGTCTGATGGGTCTACTTGGTATTGATAGTTACCAGACGCATATGGGTATACAACATCGTAGATACCATCAAGAATACCTTTGTACGATAATTCATATGATTCCAGAGGAAGAATAGCATCACAGTCATAGTTCACAACTATCTCTGTGTCTGCTTCCATAATCATCTCATTGAGAACTCTTTGTCTATGAAACAATGGTTCATCACTCTGTTCAAAGATATGTTTTACATTTACATCTACATCCAAGATACTTTTAAGAATTGGAAGGGCATCTCTTTCAAATACAGATTCACTATCAACTTCTTTGATGATGATATTTGTATTGAAGTTCTCTAAAAGAAATGCAGTAGTGGTGATAACATTCCTCAACCTATCAGAGGATTCAATTCTAATAGGAATAATAAATGTTGCTTGTGATAAGTCAATCATAGTTGTGTTTTGATCCAATCAAGAATGTTTACTTTAGGTTTCCAAGTCAGTTCTGATTTTGCCTTACGAATATCTGCAAGAGTTTCTCTCATCTCACCAGGTTTACCAGATAAGAAAACCTGATCATCAGAGATAGCATCTGCAATTTCCTTAATACTCCAGTTCTCACCATACCCAATGTTATAGACCTCACCCCAGTTGTCAAGTTCCATAAAACTAATCAGTGCATTGACATTAACTACATCAGATACATGAATAAAGTCACGACGTTGTGTACCATCACCAAAGATAGTAATAGGTTGTCCTTCTCTAGTCATCTTCAGAAACTTACTCACTGCAGGGGCATATGTTCCTACATGTCTTGCCCTCTCTCCATACACATTAGTATATCTAAATGCTACAGTTTTCATACCATGGAGACCATGATACGACTTGACTAGTTGTTCACCAGCCAACTTACCAATAGCATAAGGATTGAGAGGGTCTTCTCTCATCACTTCAGTGTTAGGAATAGGATTCTTATTACCGTAACAAGCAGAGGTAGATGAGTAGATAAACTTCTCTACACCACATTGTCTTGCAGCTTCAAGTACATTGGCGGTACCCATAACCTGTGTTTCCATCGTATCAAGTGGAAAATCAATTGACGCTTGAACACTTGCCTTGGCTGCAAGATGGTAAACATAATCAACTCCTCTAAACTTATCAGCAATGTGATAAAAATTTCTAATGTCTACAGGATAGTTTGTTGCACCACTGTTCCAATGATAGTCATCGTGACCTTCAGATGATTCATTATCAAGAACGATCACCTTATGACCCATTGATAATAGTTTGTCCACCAGGTGACTACCGATGAACCCGGCACCACCTGTAACAAGGGAAGTTTTCATAGTCTCTCAAAAATCCTATTCTTAAATGATTCATCCAGATTGTATGGTTCAGGAATGATTACCTTGGGTTTACAATCACCAAACCACCACGCAACCTCAGCAAACGTTGAGGCATAAGTCCCTATAATAATATCACATTTTGATAGAAGCAACAAATCAATGAATGCATCTACATTAGACTGAATGGATTTATTAAATCCTGATTCTGCCATGTGAGGATGATTAAATTTCTTTTGAGTATGAGTAATGATTCTATCACCATACTTATTCTCAAAGTGTTTCAATACATCACCATTGTCACCACAAAGAAAGATCTTTCTGTCTTTGTCAAAGGTATCTATAACGCTTTCAAATAGTTCATTACTGTGATACTTGTGTCTGTCACAGTACCATGACCTGATATTTAAACCAACAACATCTTTCCAATCTTTACGAAAGTCATCAACATATTCTAGAATTTCTTTTCTAGGATGTAGGTAACTAAATGCTTTCTTATACTGTTCAATAAAATACTTAGGAGTATCTTCATATAGAAGATCAATATGTTTATACTCTACCAACTTATTACACTCACCCGGAAGAGTAGGAAGTCTCCAATGATCATAACATGGATAACATCCAAGTTGTTCACTATTTGCTACAGTAATATCGTCAAAGATATAAGCATCAGCTTCATTGATGGTCATACATTGTTTAAATGTTCTGTAGATACCCACATAGTTTTTAATTCTATTTGCTAAACCAGGTGATCCATCATGAATTGCAATCTCAATCATTTTAATTCTCCTACATTTTTAGAAATCCATACTCCCCACCAAGACAATAATGAGTCATCAGCAAGTTCAGGTCTTTTAGATACTAAACATAACTGATGATACTCGTCATCATACTCAGGAACCTTTTCGGACAATCCCATTTCTTCTATGTCAGACACTACCTTTTCAAGAATTTCTTTCTTGAATCTAAGGTCCCATTTCAATAACCTTTTAGCATCAATAAAATAATCTTCACACTGAAAAGAACCTGTAAGAGTTGAATGATTTGGACAGTCGGTCATTAAGTCTTCACAGAATTCTGTATCATCATCGATGATAACCTCATCACCATCAACTTGACCATATCTATTACCACAGTGAAGCATTTCAAAACATTCACTAAGTTTAGTTTCTTCTGGAATCCTAAAATCAAACCCTCTACTCTTAGCAATACCAACTAGAGAAGCATATTGAAATAACTGTTCTCCAATACCACCAGATTTACCAAGGTTATTCATACCAATAGTCATAATTCAATCTCCTTGTTTTGTTCTGCAAGTGTTGTGTCTACAACATCACCCACATCTAATGAATAGAATGCGTGCCATCCTCTTGCGTTGTCTGCATACCAGTTATTCAATGCACCTCGTGTCATCTTAATCTCTTCCCAGAACTGACGAGATTGAATCTGATAATGGTTATTTAAGATCTCAGGATCATCTGGTCTACCTACAAATGATAGGTTGATTGTAGGACCACTGGTGGGAATTTTATGAATATTAAATGATTGTACACCAAATTTAGTGTTTGCTATCTGTTTAGGTGCCCAGAGTTCAAACCACTCAGGATTTTCTTGTCCTGAACCAGCACATCTGGATCTGTGAGTCATCCATACCTTATCCCCAAACTCTGCACGAGAAGTAAAATTCTGAACCAAACCACCAACAGGGTGATGAAGATGATCGTTACTATTAAACCATACCCAATTTGTTTCGACCGCACCATAGTCCTCATACTTTCTCAGTATTTTCTTAAGGTCTTGCTCCTTAGGACTATATAAGAACTCATCAAGGTCAATTTGTGCAATCCATTGAGTTTCATTACAGATAGGTAAGAAGAACCGATTGTTTACATCAGTCTGTCTACCTGTATACTTTTCTGTGATATTATTCTGGAAGAGAGTAACAAATCCATCACGAATAAACGGTTCAAGTATAGGTAGATAGTCATCATCACTGAAGTCATTGACCAAATAAATGTGATCAACCCCATGATGTTTGTAATGAAGTACCCATTCCTTTAAGTTCCAACTTTCATTCTTAAAGACTGATACAACTGATAGGTAGTGTTTCATAATGTGATGTTGTGTTTCTCTCTGCAGTATACGAATTCTTTTTGTACATCTTCATCACTAATTGTGGAGGATAGTGCGTCTGAATTTACTCTTTGAGTGATCATACATTCATTCAAATAGATGCAGTCACCATACTTAGACCTCAATGAATAGTAGAAGTCTACATCCATCAACATACATGTATTAGGATCCCATCGGATGTGCATGTTATCATTCTTATATGATATCACAGAGACACCACTCATGGTATTATTACCTCTTGCTCGTAACATATTGTCATTCCATCTTGGCATGAGATATGTGTCAACAGATTTACCATCGTCTCTTGTATGATTAGTTCCACAAACCAACCACATCTTATCTGAATTCATTAATGCATTATAAGTTTTCTCTAACGCGTCCCTGGTAAAGAAGTAGTCATCCATATACATCATTTTAACAACCTTACCTCTGGCAAAGTCCATTCCAATATTCTTATTGGATGCTGCATTACCTCTATCTAATTCATTTCTATAGTGGAGGATATCAAGGTCAAAGATATTATCATAACAGAACTCTTCAATGTCAGTGTTGACACTGTGGTCTGGAATAATAACTTCTACTTCCTTGAGTGTTTGTTGTGAGATGGTTCTAAGTATATCAGAAAGGTATCTGACACCCTTACCACCATACTCATAACAAGGAATGACTACTGATACCTTTACTTCCATACCTTCACACCAGCACTGATACCATCTTCTAGAATTTCAAAGTTGTATCCGTGTTTGGTAATCCACTCTCTAAATGCTTTCCGTTCATGATGATCATAATCAGGTTCATGACCATGCCAGTCATCAAAACGGAAGTAGAGTTTATCCCACTCACACTTATCGATGAACTTGAATGCTGATACTGTGGGTTCGTAGATGTCTAGGTCAATATGAATTGCACCAACCTTACCAATACCAAAATCAGATGGTTCTTTCTCTACCATCTCATGTACATCTTCAACACAGATTTTGATGTTAGGTGAGACCGAACACTTTTTCTTAACATCTTCTACAGTCTTGGGGATCCACACATACTGTGGGTCGCCAATACGGAATGCACCTTCTGCCCAACCAGCATAGTCAGGTGTGGGTTGCTGTGTAACTTCCAGACCTTTGAAGTGATCGAAACCAAAGACTTTACGGGATGGGTTCTTCTGTCCAATAGGGAGGAGTGTACCACCACTACAGACACCGAACTCTAGAATATCTCCTTCTCCTCCCAACTCATCAATACGTTCAGCAAAAGTAACGTGATTGAGAGTGTATGCTGCTGTGTTATTGTCAGTTCTTTTTGGACCTTCAGGGAACACATTGTCTACCTCCACAAAGGAGGGAGCATTATAAACAAATGACATAGTAATAACAAATCTGTAGTATTTATCGGGGGTTATAACCCTCCACGGTGACACCAGGTGGAAGATTATTATGGAACCCAAAGGGAATTATCCCTTGGTTCTCAGGGACAGGGGACTCATATGAAAAGTATTTTGCAACCTCTACTGGAGCTATCTTACACCCATGCATCTCATAAAGGTGTTTGTTGTGGACACATATATTACCGTCCTCGTTCGTGTTGTTACTACCAAACATCTTATAGAAGTCCTGTGCAACATCGGCAATCCTAAATGGTATCCATTGTGTTCGTGGAACTTCTAAAAGTTTCTTTGATCTCAATGAAAACCCACCATTACCTACTCTTTGATGTTCTCCATAAGGAGTAATATATGCTCTGTCTCTGATTGGCCATGGGGCTCCGATGTAATCATAATCAAAGAACTCATCCATCCAAGCATCTGGGTTTATGATGAATGCATGATCTTGTACCAACAAAACATATTCAGTATCAATATGTTTGTGGAGGTGGTAAAGAATGTAGTAATTGTATTCATCAATATTAGTAAGTGGTTTGACTTGTTCCTCTACTAAAATACCATCAGATAAACATTCGTCCTTATATTTCTCAACGTAGTTAGGGGTGGTAACTAACTTGACCTCCCCAAAGTTTGCTACGTTCTTACAAGTGTGAAGTGCATTGATGGTTTCTTCTATTCGATTTGTATTGTCAATGGCAAAGCATGTAACTCTGGATAGATCAAGCATGTTTAAAATCCCATACTACTTCTCGGATGTAATCAATCATCGCATCAGTAATGACTGGTGAACAACCTAAGAAAAATACTTTATTAAGAACCTTATTGGCCTCAGGATATTTCTTAGCATCATCTAGATGTGAATAACCAGGATGAAGGAGAATATTACCTGCAAAGTAATTACGTGTCTGTATCTTACTCTTCTCAAGGTGAGCAACAAGAGAGTGTTTCAGTTCTTTGGTATCACATACAATAGGAACACCAAACCAACTGGTCTCACTATCATCACGTTCGTTAACAACACGACAACCAGGAATGGTTTCAATAATTTGTTGAATACTTTCTTTGTTCTTTCTTCTCAGTCTATGAATATCATCAAACTTACGGAGTTGAACTGAACCAACTGCACCTTGCATGTCAAGTGGTTTCAGGTTGTAACCCATCTGACCAAACACATACTTATGATCAACAACATCATCGTATCCTTCTAACCACTTATCAAAACGACGACCACAAACACCATTAGTCAACAGGTTCTGTTGTCCTACACAGTAACAACCACGTCCCCACCATGCAAAACTACGAGCAAGATCAACGATTGCTTTGTTGTTTGATGATACCATACCACCTTCAACGGTACAGATATGGTGTGCAGGATAGAAAGAACATGATGCAGCAATAGAATGTTTAGTCAGGTAGTCACCTTTGTACTTACTACCCAGACTATCACAGTTGTCAGAGATGATCTCAATACCCTTGGCATTGCAGAACTTTACCAGTCTATCCATATCATATGCATTACCTAGGACTGGTGAAGAGAATACCGCACGAGTTCTAGGTGTGACTTTAGAGAAGACCTCATCCATATTCCAGTTCAGATCTTCCCAGTTGATATCAACAAACACTGGTTTCAAACCAGCCTGAACAACAGGAGCAATGGTAGTCGCAAAACCACAGGAACAAACGATGATCTCATCACCATCTTCCCAACCAAAGTATTTCTTTAGTGCAGCAATCATTACTAGATTGGCTGACGATCCAGAGTTAACCATGACAGAATGATCAAACCCAAATCTGGTAGAGAATTCTTTTTCAAAAATATTCACTCTCTCACCAGAGGCCAACCACTTACCTTTCATCACTGCATAGATAAGTTCTTGAGCTTCTAGATCATCCCAGTATGGACCAGAATAATAAACATTGTTCCCCTTCTTCCATTCTTTGTTTGCCATAAAGGGAAACACATCGTCATCCTGCTCTTTAGCACTCTGAATGAAATTTTCTATAAGTTGATACATTCTACTCTCTAACTCACTGAAGTATAATATGGACTATTCAATCTGTAAAGGTCATGTTCATTTTGACACTCGGTACTGGAGTATTCTTTACCATCTCTATCGATGTAATCCCATCCCTCAACGATTATGTCATCACCTCTCCACCAACCATCGGAAGTTTTATGATCAAACCAGTACTTGGGTGCAATGACTTTTGGTCTAGCATTAGATGTCCATACTGGCCAGAAGGAGAATGTTGATGCTGACATGATGACATTCCTAGCATTATGTAGAATAGAATAATCAACACCGATATTACCTCCTTTGTATTTGAAGAAACCTGTTCCTTGTTCGATGTCTTCTTGTTCCTTAAGAGTAGTTGCACCTACAACTGTTGCCCAAGGAATAAACTTATTTGCGTTTGCAGGATCATCAGTCACAACTACAAACTTCATGTTTGGATTATGCTCTAACATTCTATCACGTGCATTCTCATAGAATGTAGGTTCCAGCCATGATGCAGTAGTCAGATACTCACCACCACGGAAGTGAATGACACATGTATCATCGTCAGAGTAGTCTTTGACATCTAGGTTAGTCTTTAACCACTCTCTAACATCATCTTTCTGACCATCAAGGTATTGAAGATTTTGAAATAGACCATCAATCTTTGAATTGTCAGGTAAATTATCCCACAATCCTACATCAAAAAAGATACCATCGTGGCCACACTGAGGTAGAGGAAGAGTTTGTTCTCTAATGTAATGAGTAATACCATCCGGTAATGATGCGGGTGGTTGTCCTTCTCTAGGAGTATGTCCACCTGTTACTTCTTCTCCATAGTCGAAGTCAGGCATAAACTTACGTGCCTTGAATGGTGTGGTCTTCATCACACCCCACTTGTATCCATGTCTTTTTGCAAGGATTCTAGATACCACCAGGTTCCAGATCTGGTTACCCAGTCCAGAACCCCTATAGAGTTGAGTTACAATCATTTCATCAAATAAGAATACTTCTCTTGGTTGTCAACGAGATACTGTGGGAACCTATCAGTATCGAAGTGAGTAATACAGTATGATGCATTGTCTTGACCTAGTGGTGATCTACCATCCTTCAGTCTCTGTTCAAGTTCACCAATAAGTTTTTCATTGTTGAGTTCAGTGTGTGCAGAAGACTTGATCTTCTTCATCACTCTCTCGTACATAGTACACTCTTCATCACTACCAACTGTACTCCAATGCCAACCACCAGGATAGATCCTAAGATTGTTCTCTTGAGGAAGTTCACGTCTTACTGCAGTCAGTGTATACTTTTTAAGTGTGGCAAAGTCACACATCTTTGTACCAATCCAACGTGGACCTTCTTCTTCATAAGAGAAGTCTTTTGTCTGTGAAATGATGGTACCAGAGGTTTCAAACCAGTTCAGTGCAGCCTGATAGTTGTCTTGTGCAAAGTTATATACAGTACCAGGACTATAGAAATCCTTGATTTGTTCAATTACATCAGGGTTGGGTACCTCATCTAAGTCAGACCAGATTACTACATCTTCATCAGAACAATGTTCTTTGAGAACACTCATGATACTATCCTTATAGAAAGTATCTCTCATGAAACTCTCTCGTTTCACGTTGTACTCAATACCTTTGGCTTGGAGTTCCTCTACAGTAGGTTCTTCAATTTTATTATAGATGATCTTATCTTCAAATTTCTTGAAGCGCTCATCAGTTACATCAAATACAAACCCCTTGTCTTCACCAGAGAATGTCTTACCACCCTCACTGAATACAAAGTAATCCACATAAGGATCAAGTAAATTCATACGGATCTCTAGGAGATCTAGTTCGTAACCAAATAGAAATACATCAAATACTTTCATATTAACCTCTCAATTTAAACAATGCATCACCACCTTCCACATCATTATATGGCCAATTCTGTTCTAGATCATACCCAACCAGAAGATCAGTAATTGTCTGAAGATTAGTAGCACCTTCATACATCTCTTCTTCGTGATACTCAGTGTAGATATAATCAATCTTACCGATCATATTCTGTGCACCACGGAACACTTCCTTCTCTGCACCTTGAACATCCATCCACATGAAGTCGATGTGTTTGATACCATTCTCATTACAGAATGAATCAAGACTACGAGTTGTTACCTCAATCTTCTCATCATACTGAATCATTGGCCAACGTTTCCCATACTTGGGACTATTGACAATGGTCTTTGGTTCATAAATTGAACCTGAATAACGACCCCAGTCTGTACCACCACCAGGACCGTTTACATTTCTACTTCTAGTAAATGTAGTCTTACCATCCTGTGCTGCAATTGCAACAGAAGTAAAAGTATGACGACCGTCAGACCTTAATTTTGAATTGGAGTTACCTTTAACATCCACACCACCATCTTCAGACATTGCCTTGATGTTAGTGGGGTCAGGATCAAACGTATAGATTTTTAGATTAGTTCCAAACTTACTGAGGAACTGTCTAGTATCAGTTCCATCAGCACATCCAACTTCAAAGATTACAACTTGATCACGATTACCTACTAGTTCGTGAATTTTTTCAACCGAGATTCCCATTTTCCTTATTCTCAATTTGTGTGTTAATCCATTCGTATGTCTTACGAATACCTTCTTCAAGGGTTTGTTTATAATCCCAACCCAACTTCTCACGAATGAGATCATTGTTAGAGTTACGACCACGAACACCCAAAGGTGCATCCAGTTTGTAAGTCTTTCTAACTACTTTATTAGAAATCTTAGCAGCAGTCTCTACCAGTTGATTGATAGTGACCATCTCTTCAGAACCAATATTCACAGGACCAATAAAGTCACTGTCCATTAGTCGTCGAGTTGCTTCAATGCATTCATCAATGTACAAGAAGGAACGAGTTTGTAAGCCATCTCCCCACACCTCGATGCATCCACCGACGTTCGGGAGGTAAGCGACTTTACGGCAGATTGCAGCTGGTGCCTTCTCTCTTCCACCGTCCCAGGTTCCTTCAGGTCCAAAGATATTATGATAGCGGGCAACACGAACAGGGATACCGTGATTCCGAGAGTAAGCAAAGTAGAGACGTTCTGAGAACAACTTCTCCCATCCATACTCTGAGTCTGGGTCTGCTGGGTATGCGGATTCTTCACGACAGTCAGGATTGTCTGGATTGAGTTGGTTATGTTCTGGATACATACATGCAGATCCAGAGTAGAAGATCTTAGTCTGATTTACATCCTTATCCAGATTAAGAAGATGTTGTTCTTCAAGGACATTCAGATTGATAGACACAGAGTTATGCATGATGTCTGCATCGTTCTCACCAGTGAATACAAATCCAGCACCACCCATGTCAGCAGCAAACTGATAAATCTCATCAAAGGGTGAAAGAAACTTATCTACAATCTGTGCATAGAACCCACCATTGACACCAGTGGTACGAATACAACGACGGACAAAACTTCTATCACGCAAGTCACCTTGAATGAATTCGTTTGCTTCAGTGTCAGAATACTCTGGTCTCTTTAGGTCAACACCACGAACCCAGTAACCTTCTGATCGTAGTCTCTTCACCATATGACTACCAATAAACCCACCCGCACCTAGTACCAGTGCAGTTTTCTTAAATTCAGACATACATTTAATTTGTTACTTACTATTTATTTTACCTAAAAATTGTTCTGCAGTCAATATGCTTTACACATCATTTCGACTCCAGTATCAATTGTGAGGTTTGGAACATGACCATAGAATGAAAGTTTATCTACATTCATTGTAAAGTTTTTAATCTGTAGATACTTCTGTTCCTCAGGCATCTCTACACTAATCAACTCACTATTACTCCTAACATAGTCTTTTGCAAACTCGATAACTTCTCGGAATGAACGAGACACACCAGTACCAATGTTATAAATTTGATTGGTAAATGATGTTTCCATCAATAGGTTCATTGCACTACACACATCTTCGACATGCATGTAGTCTTTGACATAGTTACCACCATCATACAATACGATATGGTCATCATTCTTCAGACGACGGATCATATAACCTAGAACATTCTTGCCTTGTGATACCGTTGGATCAATACCAAAGACATTACCAATCCTAAAGATACGATATTTGATACCAAAGGTCTCACAATAAGACATCAGAAGTTGTTCTGCACATCTTTTAGTAATGGAATAGAACCCAGTTGGATTACAACAGTCAGTCTCTTTGGCATCTAGAATATCATTACCATAAACAAACCCCGAACTTACAAAGTTGATTACAGTATCAGTTCTCTTACAATGTGATAAGAATTCAGTAAAGATTTTTAGATTGACATCGATATCAACCTGTAGATCTTGAAAGATATTCTGATTAGTTGTTGTACTAATAAAATACAGAACATTCTTGGTATCAAAATGTCTTTGACCACGAGGAATGATTACATTACCAGGGTACATTCGTTCATAAGTTGAACCAATATATCCCTTACCTCCAAATAAAGAAAGGTCAGTCATACTTGTCACACTCACTCATAGTCTTTCCGATTTTGTCTTTGTCTGAGAGGATAGGTGTTTTAGTGGGCCATTGAATACCAAGGTCTTTATCATTCCATAGAAGAGTTCTATCGTACTCTTTACAATAATAATCTGTGGTCTTATATGATATGTGACAATTGTCTAGCATACAATAAAACCCATGAGCAAACCCAGGCGGAACCCATAACATAAGTTCTGGTGAGTTGAGATCAATTGAATACGACTCACCAAAAGTATCTGAGGACTGTCTCAAGTCTACTATAACATCCAGGATCCGTCCAGACATACAGCGAACAAGTTTACCCTGCGGTCTCTCCACCTGATAGTGTAGACCCCTGAGCACATTTACTGAAGATTTAGAGTGATTATCCTGAACGAACTCAACATCTAATCCAATTTCTTTGAATGAATTAGAGTTGTAAGACTCCAGAAAGAATCCTCTACAATCTTTATACTTATCCGCATGAATAACAAATGCACCCTTAAGAGGTGTATCAACTCTGTTCATAATAATATTTGATAGTTCTTAAAAGGCCTTCATTGATATCTACAGTATTGGTCCAAGGAGTTTCTGTACTTATTTTATCGTTACATGTTGAATATCTTTGGTCATGCCCTGGTCTATCTTTAATAAAGTTAATGTCAGGTTCTTTATTCATCAGTCCAGCAATCATATGAACAAGTTCAATGTTTTTTAATTCGCATTCACCACCAATGTTATAACTCTGACCATCTCTACCCTTCGTAAGAAGTTGTACAAGGGCCTTACAATGGTCTTCAACATAGATCCAGTCTCTAATCTGTAGTCCACTACCATACACGTCAACTGGTCGGTCATTCATGAGACTTAAGATAGTTTTGGGTATCATCTTCTCAGGATGTTGCCGTGGACCATAGTTATTAGAACAGTTTGTAATAATAGTCGGTAAACCGTATGTATTGTGGTATGCATTTACAAAGTGATCACTTGCCGCCTTAGATGCGGAGTATGGATTCCTTGGTCGGTATCTAGATATTTCATCAAAGGAACCATATGCAATGGAACCAAACACCTCATCAGTAGAGATATGAATAAATCTACTTACTTCATGTTCTAATGCACACTGAAGAAGATTAACCGTACCGGTAATATTAGAATCGATGAAAGGTTTACAATCTTTAATTGAGTTATCTACATGACTCTCTGCCGCAAGGTGGAAGACCTTTGTAATACTTTCCCTCTCAAATACATATCTTACTGATTCCTCATCAGCAATATCTGTCCGATAAAATTTTACATAATCTGGAAGATTGGTTTCATCTGCAGCATATGAAAGTTTATCCACACAGATAACTTCCTCATCAAATTGTTCGAGATGGCGAAGAAGATTACTTCCAATAAATCCAGCGCCACCTGTAACTAGAATACTCATTTTTCCTCATACTTTTGCAACAGTTCTGGAGAATATTGTTTGATGTCTATAATATTCTTCTCTTCTCTTTTTTCTTTCTCTAAATTATACACCCTATTCCTAAGTTCTGTCGTAGAGAATTGATGCCTACGAAGATGGTAATGAATTTCGATATCATTATCAATGCAGTATTGTTTTCCTGTAAACTCAATAGTCTTATACTCTTCACTCAAAAATCTAACGTGAAAAGTTTGAGTCTTAATCAGATTAAGAAGGTCAGCCTCAGTATCATACAAAAGAATCTCGTCAACATATTTACAACCCTGAACTTGGGCATACCTCTCATAGATTGATTGAGCTGGTTTATTCTTTAACCCAGGTCTGTCAATTGTAGGATCAACTTGTAATGCTACCTTAAGATAGTCACACATTTCCTTTTCCATCTTAAGCATAGTCACATGGCCGGCATGAAAAAGATCAAAGCAACTACAATTAAATCCAATTCTCATATAAAATAAATCAACTTGTATATCTATGGTATTAAAAAAGGAGGCCTTTGTCAAGACCTCCTCGTATAGGGTTCATGCCGCGCCACTTGCTCTTTAGAGAAGCAAGAAACTCATATCAGAGTTTACCTTTAGACAGTTTTTCAATATTAAGACCAGGAGCCCTCTTAAGAATACTAATCAAAAGGTCTAGTTTGGCTTCTAGATCACCACTAACCGGAGCAGGAGCAGTTGGTGCAGGGGCAGAACTCTTTTTTTGAACTTCTTCCCCAACCTTTTTGACACCAGCCTCAAGAGCTTTAAGTCTGGTTTCTACTTCCTGATCATACTGAGACATATATGCTCCAGTATCTGATGTTTTTCTACTAGCCATAATCGAAATACAAATCTGTTCTATTTATTATTATCTAGAAACTCTGTCCCTTACATAACAAGGTACACCATCTGGGTCAAGCCACTTAGTGTATTCTTTGTCTTCAATTGCAAGGAGAAGTTGTTCTCCATTGTCAAACAGATAGATGTCAGAGTACTTTTTACTATACTCATCTGTCTTCTGTAAACGAAAATCAGGTTTACCATTGAGTTGAATGTATCCCCTTTGAACAAATCGATAAGGATATCGTTCATGAATAACCGTAGTCTTGGTTGTCTTAACAGACTTGGGATCGAAATCATTCATACTTCCACACTTTCAAGATCTTCTGCAATACAATCGATAAGAATATCATAATCGTCGAGAGGATCACCAGAAAAAGTGACACCATCATTCTCATAAAATTTACGAACTTTCTTGTAAAGTTTTGGATTCTTTACATCAAGGAAGAATTCCCCGTTGGCTGCAGACCGAAGAGTTGTGATGTCTTTTTTGAACTTAGAAGTAATAGTCATTGTCTTTCGTGTTGACCTTAGTAGTATAAGGGTTTTGACCGTATGAGTCAAGAGGACAGTCTGCGAACTGACCTCAATGCTTCTTGTGAGGATCGAACTCACCTTAGGCAAATTATGAGTTTGCTGCATTCACCAGATTGCTAAAGAAGCAAATAAAAACCTAGGGGGCTTCGTTATTATTCTCTGTGTATATTCGCAGAGTCTCATCATCAGCAGGCATCATCACAGCAGCCTGTCCGTTCTCATTGACTATACCAAAAGTCTCCCCATTCTCTACCCTTTCCATCAACTCATCCCAACGATCTTGATACTCTTTTACAGTAAAGACTTCCATCATCACATTTGTAGTTGATTTATTTATTGTACTGTTACCTGACTTCAAAGTCAAGTCTCTAGAAAAGTATATGCCAATGACAGTCTGGGTTTTGATGTTAAGTTATTGGGTGCAAAACCTGTATGGTCATTCCTACAATCAAATAAACATCCGTTATTAGGAATGTATGGGACATAAACATATTCGTCACCTACATTACAACAGAACTCTCCACCCCATATGGTATTCCAATTTGATTGACAAAATATCACAAATGTCCATAGCGAATCAGATGGATTATCTAATGGACCGTCTTTATGAAAGATAGAATGCATACCAGAATATTGAATGTTGGTATTTACTTTGATTAGTTTTAATTTTTGTCTTAGATGTTTTTCAACTTTTAACTTTACATACATTCCTATGTCAATGAGAACGAGATTATCACCCATGAAACTAGAACTTTTTACTAGTTTACCTCGAATAGAACTATTACCATCATCATATGACGATTCTTTGTCGAAGATCCAGTGATTGTTTATGGGATTAAACTCATCAGTAACTCGTAAAAACATCTCCGTAGGAAAAACATTCTTGACATGGAAGACGTTATTATGTAATTCCTTGATTATCATCTCACCTCAAAGTCAAGCCTCTTTACCTTACGTCTACGTCTTTGTTCCTGATACATCAAGTCTGCTGCAGTCAATACATCATGACTAGCATCAAGTTTATTGTTCGATATAATCAATACTTTAGATAAATCAACAGCAGAAATCTTATCATCAGTGAGTGTGGTGTTATTAGGACAACCACAGACCTGAGTCTTTGGAGAACTCGTAAGTTCTACATTACAATTTTTGCATCTGATAACTAACATGATTCATTAGATTGATACGACATGCTCGAAGAGGGGATCGAACCCCCGACAACTTGAATGTAAATCAAGTGTTCTACCTCTGAACTATTCGAGCTAACTGGCGTGGCTGGATTCGAACCAGCAACCCTTTGATTAACAGTCAAATGCACTGCCGTTGTGCTACACGCCAATGGCAGGCTCACTAGGAATCGAACCTAGAATAACGCTTTAGAAGAGCGTAGTTATATCCGTTTAACTATGAGCCCATGTGGTAGTTCCTATCGCCTCTAACCCTGAACTACCAAGGGGGTCACAGCAGTGGTCTCTCAACCACCTTTATAGTATAGGGTAAACCCCGACTGGTGTCAAGGGCCTTAGTACAATGGAACGAAAATTACCTGAGTGTATCTCATTTCGTTCTTGAACTGAGTTGTGGGTGTGTGTTGTCCGTGAGGAAACTGAGAGTCAAAAAGAACTGCACGATTCTTTTTACCCTGTACACTATGTATCTGTTTAACTTCAGATTTTTTACAACGAATGTTTGTTTTTACACCCTGTGGAACGTCATAGAAGTTCATTCCTTCACCTTCCTCATAGTGTTCATTTAGAAACACCACAATCGCAACTTGACCTGTAGCATTAACACCATTCAACGGGAGAATATCATGGTCGTCTCGATGACACCCATACCAGTTGTCCTTTAGAAATGGTTCAAAGTCTTCAGTAAATGAAAAACAATTTACAGTAAATTCTTTACTGATATCCATTCTTTCTGGAGGAAACTCAATGATATTTGACAACAATGTATGTAATGATCCATCAAATGCATATGGAAGTGTTGTCCCACGCATATTTGATTTGTATACTTTTCTTGCATCAATAAAAGTCTTGTTATTGTCTGGTTGTTCCCAGATTAAACTTATAGGCATTTTTGGAAGTTGTGCTATAACCCCATCTACGTCCTTATAAAAGTTATCAATCGTTGTTATCTTAGCAATCTCTGTGTCGATTGTAGTAATTATTGGGTCTTCGTTTATTTCAAAAACATTATTCTCAAATACTAAAGAATTATCTACAAGCATAAATCAAACCAATATCATTTTTTTACTGTAATCGTAAGCATACTGTTCACGATATCCTTTAATACCCCAACCCAACCATCTATATGAGGGACGCATATATTGACTTACGGTTTGACCACCACCAGCGAAACTGGGAAGTGCTTGTTGGAACTGATTTTCATTAATCATATAACGAACCTGACAATCTAGTTCACTCGGGTTACATTCATACTTACGAGCAAAGTTTCCAAGTCCCCTATAACGACCAATAGAAGTCCATTGGATCAAACCATAACCTCCACTATAACATCGTTCATAAGGAACACGAGCACCACCTTCACAAATGTTTGAATGGAAGTTTGATTCTGATTTAATATTACCCATGATGGTTGCCAGGGCATTACGATCATCAATCGGTGTATACTCCTGAAGTTTTGCAAGAACATACTGTTCATTAGGAGAACATGTAGGACATTTCCATTCCTTCTCAACCTCTACAATCACAACAGGTTTCTGTTCTTCTACAACAACTTCTTCTTCTACTGTATCCACAGTGACTTCTGCAAGATGTTGGTCAAGTGTTTTTGCTACAGCACATGCGCTACCAAGTAATGTCGCCGAAATAGTAATACCAGTAAGAAATTTTCTAGTCATTGAAATAATTGTAAAATTCAAGTAAAGTTTATTTATTGTAATAATCCTTTCGGTAGTACCGCCCAAGGATGTTGGAATTGTAGTACAGGGGTGTCTCATCTGTCAACCGTTGAGACAGAACCTCGTTCAGAAACAACTGACGGGTCTCCTCAAAGTTGGTCTGACCCTTAGTATCGTGTAAGGAAAGTATCTCTCTGGAGAATTTATTCTTACCAAAAAGGTTCACATCCTCTTTTAATTCAGGACATGAACCATAGTATTTTTTCCAATCGGATTCTTGTTTTACCTTACGTTTCTTTCCTTTAGGTGTTCTAAAAGACCAGAAATACTTCCGCCCAATGTATTGTCGTTTGTTTGACTTATTGGTAATGAGATAAACAAAGCCAAAGTTATCCCCAATAAGATCGCCGGTAAAGGGTTCACCTTTAAACAACCAGGGGTTCTCGTAGTCACACACTCACTTTTCTTCATAGTCCTGAAATATGTAGTCATCAAGTTTTTTGGCTTTTATTTTCTTATAGTATTTGATTAGTCTTTGAAGGTCATCAGAGTTTGAATCCTGAGAAGGTATCTTTTTTGACATCTTGTTTGATACCACCAACGATATAACTTTCGTTTTCTGTTTCTTGGGGAGCAACTTGGAGACCTTTAGAAGAAATCCAATGTTGTGTCCAAGGAAGAGGATTGTTCTTGGCAGCAACATCATAGACAGGCTTGAGACCAATGGCCTTCATTCTACGATTGGCAACCCACTCAACATACTTCTTGAGTAGAGCATCATTCAGACCAATCATACTACCATCTTTGAACAAATGGTCTGCCCATCTCTTCTCTTCGTTGACAGCCTTATCAAACATGGCATACAACCACTCTTCTTCTTCCTTCATGATTTGTCTCATTTCAGGATCATCACCTGCAGCCCACTTGTTCAAAATGTTCTGGGTGATTGCAAGGTGTTGGTTTTCATCTCTGGCGATGAGGGAAATAATTTTTGCACTTCCCTCCATAAGTTTGAGTTCTCCAAATGCAAAACTGCAAGCAAAAGAAACATAAAAGCGGATACCCTCAAGAATGTTAACATTCGCAACTGCCCTAAAGAGTTTACGTTTTACATCTTTAATACTGTCCTGAGATACATGAGTATCTCTAAAATCAGTTGACCACAGTTCACCATTACCCCAGGATTGAGCACTGTTGATAAACGAATCATAAGATTCAGTTACACTCTTTGCTCTCTCCAAAATTCTAGGGTCTGTAATAATATGATCAAAAATATCACTAGGGTCTGGATAGATATTTTTGATGATATATGTGTAAGAACGACTATGGATCATCTCCATAAATCCCCACACTTCCATACATGCCTCTAGTTCAGGTAGAGAACAGTATGGAATGAATGCCATACCAGGACCACGACCCTGAATAGAATCCAACATGATCTGATACTTCAAGTTAGAAGTATAGATATGCTTCTGTTCTGGTCTCAATGTATGATAGTCTGCTCTATCCTTCTGTAGAGATACCTCTTCTGGTCTCCAGAAGTAACCCAACTGCTGTGTTGTAAGTTTATCAAAGACCGGATACTTATATGAATCATATCTTTGAACACCTAGAGGTTTACCAAAAAACATTGGTTGTTTCTTGGCATCGTGAACTTCAGTATTAAATACTGTCATTCCCTTCACTGCACTCATACTATTATTAGTACCCACTGGTGAAACTTTAAACTGTGCAGGATTCACACTCTCCCTCCTCTACTGATTCTAGTTCGTTTAATAGATTATTAAGTTCAGACTTCTCTTCAACCACCTCATCCGTTTTAATGTCGTAGGTATTTTGGTAGTAAGAAGTCTTCCATCCATACTTATATGTAGTCAGAAGGTCATTTGCCATCTGAGAAACAGGGACTTCATTGTCAGGATAGTTCTCTGGATTGTAACTCCAGTTACCAGAAATTGCTTGGTCAAAGAACTTCTGCATGACGGAGACAACATTGATGTATCCTGTATTATTTTTCATTTCCCACAGAAGTGTATAGTTATTCTTCAGTGTCTGGTAGGAGGGAACAATTTGTTTAAGAGGCCCTTTCTTTGACTTCTTAATGGACAAGTAGTCTCTAGGTGGTTCGATTCCATTGGTTGCATTTGACACAACGGAACTACTTTCCGATGGCATCTGTGCGGACAGTGTTGAGTGCCGTAGACCAAAGGTATTGATAGATGCCCGAAGACCCTCCCAATCATGTTCTAACCCCTGAGATGAAATCTCATCAACTTCTTTTTTATATGTATCAATTGGAAGAATACCATCGGCATACTTAGTCCTACCAAAGTATTCGCAATGACCTTTCTCTTGTGCAATCCGATTCGAAGATTTCAGTAGATAATACTGGAAGGATTCTGACAATCCATGGACTGCATCCCATGCCTCCTGTGAGTTGTAATCATACCCCAGTTTAGCCAGGTAATGGGCCAGACCGATGAATCCTACCCCCAGTGACCTACGGGCCTTTGTGGTTACTTCTGCGGCCCTTACAGGATAGTCTTGATAGTCAATGAGTTCTTCCAGACCACGGACAGAAAGATCACAAAGATCCTCCAGTTCCTCATCAGATTTAATCTTACCAACATTGATTGCAGAAAGAATACACAAGGCAATCTCGCCAGGCATACTCTCATCAATATGATTGATAGGATCTGTTGGGAGTGTAATCTCTTGACACAGGTTACTCATGTTCACCTTGTCTTTGAAAGAAGAGTGACTATTACAGTGGTCGATATTCATAATGTAGATACGACCAGTCTCTGCCCTCTCCTTCAGGAGATCTAGAAAGAGTTCTTGTGCTCCGACAGTCTTTCTTGGAATAGACTCATCTCGTTCAAAACCAACATATAGGTCATCGAACCTATCAGTACCAAAGGAATCATACAAGCCCGGTACGTCATTCGGTGAGAACAAGCTAATTTCTCCATCCGTAATGAAACGTTCGTAGAAAATCTTTGAAAGTTGGATTGAGTAGTCAAGTTTCCTCACTCGGTTGTCTTCTGTACCCTTATTGTTCTTCAGAACTAGGATGTCTTCGATTTCGATGTGCCAGATAGGAAAGTGAACTGTAGCAGAACCACCTCGGATACCGTTTTGTGTGCAACATCTGACAGTGCTTTCAAACTTTTTAAGGAAGGGGACAACACCTGTGTGTTGTACCTCGCCGCCTCTAATTTTAGAATTGATGCCGCGAATTCTGCCTGCGTTAATACCGATACCAGCCCTTTGTGCGACGTATTTACCAATAGCCATATCACTGCTAAAGATACTATCGAGGGTGTCATCAACATCAACGAGAACACAAGATGCAAATTGACGGAGTGGTGTCCGAACCCCTGCCATGATTGGTGTTGGGATGTTGATTCTGTGTTTGGAGATTGCGTCGTAGTATCGTTTGACATATGATAGTCTTGTTTCCTTAGGGTAATCACGGAAGATTGTCAAAGCAATCATGATATACATGAACTGAGGGGTCTCATAGACCTCACCCGTGCTCCTATCCTGTACTAGGTATTTATCTACAACCTGTCGTAATCCTGCATAGGTGAACATGAAATCACGATCATGATCAATAAAGGATTCTACCTTGAGAATATCCTCAAGAGAATACTTAACGAAAATATCCTTATCATAGACGTTATCATATGCAAGTTTGGTGATATGATCTGTCAGATTTGGTAGTTCATGCATCTTACCAAACAATTTTTTCCTCAACGAGAACAGAAGAAGTCTGGCAGCAACGAACTGATAGTTGGGATGGTCTAGGTCAATGAGATCAGATGCACTTCTAATAAGGATTTCCTGAATCTCCTCAGTCGTAATACCATCGTAGAACTGAATACCAGAAGTCATCTCAACCTGACTTGCAGACACACCAGCAAGACCTGCGGTGGCAACTTCCACCATCTTATGCATCTTATCAAGATCTAATTTTTCAATGTTACCGTCTCTTTTGGTAACCTTTAATCCATTACTCATACTTTTTTCCAGGTTGTGAATTTTAGTTTTGCTTGTAATCCAGTATATACATTTGATTCTACTATCTCTTGAACATTATGTCCAGATAGAACCATATCATTTATGTCTTTTTCTCTGATAGTTGTGGGCCAGATGACGACTCTTTCACCTCGTTCAATACATCGTTCAATTCGACCAACAATCTCTTTATTGCGGGGCTCGTTATCATATACAAAAACTTTATCGCTTCTCTCAAGATCACGAATTTCACCGTCACTACCACACAGAGCCACACTATTGTTGATGAAAGTGCTGTCAAAGGGTCCTTCGACCACATAGACTGGTAATCTTTTATCGATTGTGTCAAGTCCATAAACTTTAGGGGCATCATCATCCAACATAATGGTTAAGTATTTAATAGGGTTCGTAGAGAGTGCTCTCCCCTGAACTCCTATAAGTGTGTTATTCCTGATAAGAGGAATCACGATTCGTTCTTCGCCGTAATTGATAGACTTGAACGTATCTGGTTTGATTGTATTCACAAACTCCATAAAGTTTTTGGCATAATAAAACTCACCGCGGAGTATTGCCCTACTCTCTAGATATTCTTTAGACCTACTTACAAGAAATGCACTTGGTAAGTTAATCACAATCTTCTCCTTAAACTCAGGTTTAGATGTCTCAACTTTTTTGAATATATCTTCAGGAGTTTGTGCAGCAAAGTTCTTACCTGTCTTCCCGTCCTTAAACTTCTCAAAGATATATTGTTTGTGTGTCTCTGGATCTAAGTCCTTTAAAAAACTATTGAAGGACACACTAATTCCACAGTTGTGACACTTGTAGTTAGTATTGTTTTTGACCCGGTAGAGATAACCTCTAGCCTTGTTCTTCTGCCTCTGACTGTCACCGCAACAGGGGCACCGAAAGTTATAAAGGTTTGGTTTTACCTTTTTAAACTTTGGAAGTCTGGAGGATATCAGATTGATGTACTTTACATCAATAAAATCCATGTCACCTACTAACAGTTCTTACCATTGTAGAGACAACCGGAACGTTTGTCAAGACATTGGGAAAGGCCGTCATGACCTTCAACCCAATGGTCAATACAGCGAGACCACCCACTGCCATCCATACACGTTTTTCTAGTTCACGTATTCTTTGCAATACGAGCTCATGATCCCCGTCCATTTTATCACGGAGTTGGTCAATTTTTGCAAAGAGTACAACGTCAATTTGTTCTTGTTTCGATATGCGTTCTTCATGGACTGCAAGCATCCTACTCACAGTAGTATTTACTTCACTTAATTTTTCTATTGCTTTATCAATTCGAAGAACTATTGGCTTCAAATCTTCAATCTTTTGTTCTAGTACTGCAACCTTAATTTGATGACTTTCCATGAGGTTTGAAGTATGGATTGAACTCTAATGCTTTTTTCTTTGCCTTCTTATCCTTTCTCTTCTGACCTCTATCCATCAAGTCTTTAATAGCTTTCTTCACATACTTATTACGACCATCTAATTTCATAGTGGGGTCGTAACCAGCAGTAGGACCAGCAGCAGGGGAGGAGCCACTAAATCCACCAGATCCCCCAGGAGGATTTGCCACCATGCCTTCCTCATTGACACTGAATTCATTATACATTGCAGAACGAAATGCATTTACAAACCTATCAATCTTATCCTTATCCATTGGTGATTCCATTAAGTGCGTCTAAACAATTCTGATCCAATTCGATCTCATGTATATAAGATCTAGGATAATCTGGAAGTTTATCTAGAAATATTACAAATGTTTTAATACATTCCCACAAGTTTTTATCAATCTTATAGAACAACATTGGGGTTGTTGCATCTCCAAAGATATTATAAAGAATAATAAAGTGGTTAATAAGAAGGTGAACCTTAAGTTCACCTGTACTCTTATAACGTTTAAGTAACCTTTTAATGTATCTAAAACGACTTAGATCTTTATCAAAGTCTTCTCTAGTAACAGCTTGTGGGTTCTCATAATGCTTAATAGCGAAGAGGAGAAAGTTATCCTCGTTCAATTCAGTAAAAAGCATTTATCATCCGGCTGTTGGATATGCGTTATCTGTACCAGTGGTGATACCAGACATTGCAACTAGAGTTTCTGTTTTCACTCTTGCAACACCTTCACTATCGGTATAGGTTGTAACACCAACCCAACCTTCGTGAGTAACTCTATACGAGGAAGCAACACCTTCTGCATTTGCTACACCGTAGACAAAGTTATCACCAGGATTGGCAAGAACAGTGCTCTCACTATACTTGGAGTCAAGAATAGTATACTTCGGAAGTTGAGAAACACTAAAGGTAACCCCACCAATGGCAGCACCAGAGAGTGCCATTGTACTACCAATAGTACATGATTGAGTATTGGCGATACTTACAATTACAGCATCACCAAAGTACGTAGTGGATTTCGAACCAAAACGAATTACATCACCCTCTTGAGCAGAACCAGTCTGTCCAAAGGAAGTACCGGTTCCAGTGACAACACCGGTATCATAATCTAAGACGACAGCTCCTACGCTATCTACATTGTCGTTATTACCCCAAAGTGTCATGTCTTTTTCCTGTAAAGGTTACGTTCTTTCAAATTATTTATAAAAACCTAGGAGAGAGTTTTAATCACTCTTCCCTATTTTTGATTGCTTTTGATACTACTTCAAGTAGTTGATCGTCCATATCAGTCTTGGTTAACTTAACTGCCTTAGAAAGAATAACAAGACAGATCTCAACCATTTTCTCACCAAGTTCTTCGTTCTCTGGAATCTTTGCAACGGCATCAGTGATGATTTTGGATGCAAGTGGGAGTAGGAATGCAAGCATGATAAACCTCATTGGGTATCTATACTCTATATATCAATCACTCTCTCCTGCACGTGATTTTCCAACAGCATCATTCATCCTTTGTTGTGAAGTTCTTGTATCTTTAGGCTTTCTTGCTGCATTGGCTCTAGCATCACGTTCATTTCTCTTGACACCATCACCAGCTTTGTAATCCTTACGGGGATTTTCTTTCCAATATTTTGCAGATGCTTTCATCTGATCAACTACACTCATGGCTTCAGTATTCAACTTGGCTGCAATGGCCATCTCACGTCTTTTTTTCTTTGACTTACCTTCAAACTGAGGAGCATCAGATTTATAGAAATCTTTGATGACAGTACCCATGTCATCCTTCTTCATATCAAGTCCTTCAGAATGACCCATAGGCAGTCTACCTTGTTTCTGCATTTGGATTCTCTGTTTTGAAAGCATTTGTTGCTTTCTCATCATTTGCTCTTTGTTTTTCAGTTGTTGTTCTTGTTTCTGTTGAGGATCACTCTCCTCCTCAAGTTCAGTGACTTCAAGTACAAGTGCGCCAATTTCTCCGAATGCTTCCTTCATCACAGGGTTGATTGTGATCTTATTAGTTACTTTCTTATCACCAATCTTTACTTCAGACTTCTTTTCAGTCTCTGGTTCAGAAGATTCGATATCAACTACTTCACGTAGATCTTCTCTCCAATTTGAATGATTTTTTCTCATGGATTTCAAACTAGAAACGTTTTCTCTTGTAGGTATTTATGAATTCTCTAATATTTGTCTTGGGACCTTTATATGGTTTACCACCAGGTTGAAGATTAGTTTTATCACCCTTATCAAACCCAGGAGTCATGTCAACTGCATTCTTAAAGTAACCAGTAGTTCCTGTAAGAGTGTTTGGTTTCTTAGGTGTTCTCATCTTACGGTCCATTTTGACCTCAGTATACTCAGTCAGATCTCTAATCCAAGACTTGAACATAATATTATTCTCAGTCACACAGATCAGATAGTTAGTTCCTCTACGAATAACCTTACCAACCAATCCAGTATTAAGGTTTTCTACCAGTTGATTGATCTTAAAGATATTACCGGTGACATAATTTTCTCGTAAGTTCTTCCAATCAAATCTAGGTGCGATCTCCCAAAGAGACCAACCTTCTTCAACTTTCATTGCCTTACGAACAGTATTCATAATCTGTTTTGCAGTCTTGTCATCTACAACATCAGGAACACCAGTCCTAAACAGTTCAAAATCATTCTCGGCTGCAGCCTTTCTCATCTTCGATGCAGACATTCCAGATACACCTTCGGCATCTTCGTCTCTTTCTCCAGCAGAAATGGTCTCAATACTCTCAAACTCGTAGAGTTCACCATTGTATTTCTGTGCTAGATTATCAAACTCTCCAACCCTATCAGAACCAACGACAATCTTTACATCAGAGAACCCTTCATTATTGGCCAACTTAAGTGCATCAAAGATAGTCTTTACACTCTCATCATTGACAATATTATCTGCATGATCTGGGAAGACTGTCTTCATCATGTCAGTCTTTTGATTTGGGTCAAGCGGATTCTTCTTCGCATCAAATGATCTGGAGGGATATACTCTCAACTCTCCATCACCTGCAACTTGTTCTGCAGCGTCAAGAAGTTTCAAATGACCAACCGTAGGTGGATTAAATCTACCAAATACTAGAGTAACAGTCTCCCCTTCACGTTCTTTACTACCACCTTCCTCATCTTCACTACCAGATTTCTCACTCGGTTCTTCCTCTGGTGCCTGAGTCTTTTTACTTACCTGTTGTTCAGGTGCTTTGTATTGTGCAGTCTTTGTATCTTCTCTTTCGTTACCACCAGTTTTCTTATCAGTAAATCTAAGTTCACCACCTTCAGTTCTTGCAACAACATTACCAGCTTTATCTACCCAGTTTCCCTGTCCATCACCAGTTAGACCAAGTTGCCTTGCCCGTGCGGAAGCCTTAGTCTGTCTTGCCTCGGAAAAAAAGTTTAGGAAGCTTTTCATTTCTATCAATATCCTATGTTGTATTTATTAAGACAAGGGATCCCGTAGAGATCTCTTCAGAGACTCCATAACTTCTTTTCCGTCTTTCTTCTTATTCTCTTCAAGCTTTTCTTTGACAAATGAGAACAACATATCTTCATCCATCTCGAATTGTTCAACATACATCATAACTTCATCGTATGACATACCAACATCATCGGCATCCACCATTAGTCTCAGGTAGATATCTTGTAAAGTCTCTGGTAGGTATTCAATATCAATCATTGTCCAAGTCCTCTGTCGATGTTTTCTAATGCGTTGACGATTGGTTCAATCTTTTTTCTTTGAGTTTTGGTAAGACTCTCAGAATTCATAATCTGGTCCTCACTAAATCCACTCGATTTTGCATAACTAGAAATTAATTTTTTCCGAAGAGACTTGATATGTCCTTGAGCTCCAGGGGTCAAAGATGTTTTTTGAAACCCAGGAGAGAAGGCGTCCTTTCCACCAGCGACCGACGCCGTGTCCAGTGACAGTAAGCTTAGTATACCATTCGTGGTGTCGTTGTCAATGTTATTCTTGGAAGATGGGGTCAACCGGTTGTCATACTGTCTACCTGGTTTCAGTGGGGAGTCTCCTTCACCCGTTAAGAAATCAATCTGTGTGGCAACATCACTCAAGTAGTTCTCATATGCCTCTGGACTATCTGGGTTATCAATGTAATCGTTACGAGTCTTCTTAAATTTTTGATGATGTTCATTTGCAGTTTGAATTGCTTTTGACTTATCCTCGGGACTCAAACTATCGTCAGACATGATAGAGTTCTGCATGTTGATAATGTTACCAGATGAAGGAGATGTTCCACCTCTACCTCTTTCCAGTTTCCCATCCTTACTAATAAGGTATCTTGCACCAACATCGTAGTTATTGATAAGATTTCTACCCATATAATCATTCATCTTGGTCTTATCGACACCAAGATTTTCACTCATAATATCAAATACCCCATTGATTTGATTAGAATTCATATCTTTGACCTGAGCATCAGGTGCAAGTTCATTTTTTTCTAGGAAGTCAGACATTTTAGTCTGATATTCTTTGAATGCTTCTGGAGTAACTTTCAGTTTTTGTGATGATGCCTTACCTAACTTACCCTCAAGCCCTGAGTTGACAGAGTTCATAAGGTCATCACTTATCAAAGAAGAAACACTTCCACCTAATGATGATGCAAGTTCAGAGTTGAATGAAGATGCCCTATAGTTCTTCTCCAATCTCTCTCGGGTCTTTGGATTACTCAAATCAGAATCAATACTATCCCTCTTTCTCTTTGCTTGTTCTTGGAACTTATCAAAACCCAAGTCCGCTCTTGGTTCATTCACTCTTCTCAAGAGCATTCCGAAGTTATCAATATGATCTTTACCACCAGATTTCAATGGAACAATATGTTCTACTTGGAATTCACCTGGTGACCTTCTTTGACCACTTAGTGCATATGCATCTTTACCATCTTGCATTGCCCACATATGAAGAGCAGCTGATCCTCTAATTGGGTTTGCGGTTTTACTTTGTTGGTCCTTCTCATTTGGATTATAAAATGTTTTTGGTGATCCACTTTTAGATAAAAAGTCTCTTGAAGGTGTGGGTAAGATACTAAAGACCGCATCAGTTATAGTAGGATCCATGTTAGCCAATGCTGATTCATTTTCAGAAGCCAGATTGAATGCCTTAGTTTGAATTCCTTCAGGATCTAATTGATTTAGATCATCTCTTTCAGCAATATGTTTTGCTTCATAGTAACCCAAGTTACTACCAACAAGTTCATGACTTTCTCCTCTCTTCCAGTAACCATCGTCACCAATGAAAGAACTTATTTCTTCATAAGCTTTTGCAAATTGTTTTACTTGTTCCTCATCATTGACATCAATACCAGCATCTAAAAGTAATTCACTTACATTTTTTGAACTAGTTTTTGTAAGTTGTATTTCTTTGAGGTAGTCACCTTCATTAATGGCGTCCATCATCTCATTGACCTTAGTTCTGTCATTCGCTCTCGCAACTGACTTACTTAATGTATTCAAACCACTCCTATATTCAGAGTCTTGAGAGTAATGTTGTTGGAATTCTTTATTTGCCTTTCGACCATTATCAAATCTTTGATCATCAACATCTGCATTTGCAATGTCAGTCACTCTTTGAATTGATTCTTCTGTTGCAATATCAACATCACCCCTTGCTTCAGAACCATCAAGATTCTTACCAGTTTCAATTACTGCCTGGTTGATTGTCTTAAATTCTTCAGGTTCTTTAACTCTACCTTCAGGAGTTCCCATCTCCTTTTCAAGTGCAGCCTGTTCAGCATCCTGTTGTTCAGCCTCTGCTGCAGCTTGTTCTTCTGCTTCTGCATCAGCCTGAGCAATCATCTCATCAGCTTGTTGATCAATCTGTGCCTTTCTCTTAGCACTCATTGCAGACTCTCTACCACGAGCCAACATCTTTTTGACAGTCTGTTTGTCACCAGATTCTAATGCCTCGGCATCTGGTCCACCAGGAACATTCTTAGCAAGTTGGTCAGTTACTGATGGAGTTTCTTCTGGTTTAGGTGCATCCTTTCTAAAGTCAGATAGAGTCTTTTCTTTTTCAGTCTCTGCCTGACCTGCAGGAGAGTTTGCCATCCTACTAGCCAAGTCATCTTGAGATGCAGGGACAAACTTATCACCCTTTACCTGACCAACATATTGACCTTTATTATCATAGTATCTACCGAACTTAGATGTTACACCACCAGCACGTTCAGCATCCTTCCTTGCCTGAGAATCATCGTTCTCGGCAAGGTAGGCATCAGCCTTTCTTAGATATTTAAATACATCCATTCCGATTCAGGAATCAATCTTCCCAACTATTTACAATCTCTTCAAATGCCTTAAGTTCAGCTTCAGAGAACTCAACACCCTCTTTCTTCATCTTACCATACTTTACAGCAGGTGAGTGCTTACCCAACATCAAACGCTTATCAATTTGATCTTGTGTTTCTTTCTTCTTGCCCTTGGCGGCATCCATTCTGGCGGCACCTTTAGCATCAATTGCTTCACTTACATCTTTATCACATTCACAAGGATCTTTACCACACTTTTCACACTTACCTTTCTTACCCATGGCCTTCTTGATGGCCTTGTCTCTTGAACCAAAGTACTCATCCTTACCGGATTCTACTTCACCATCACCATCATAATCTTTATCAGCCTTCTTCTCATAGATGGCCTGGTAGAGATCACCAACATCTTTTCTGACACTGGACTCACTCATTCTACTGGAGACCTTATTAGCAGCATCACCAACTTTCTTCGCTGCTTTACCAATCATCCCTTTGATACCAGACTTGATACCAGCCTTGGCATCCTTGGCCTTACGCATAGTCACTGCAGATGCATTACTTGCACTTTGCTTTACTCTGTTTGCCTTATCAGTTGCAGATTGTTTTGCACTTCTATATGCACCATAAGATTTAACTGCACCCTTTGCAGCCTTTTCTTTTACCTTACCCATGGCACTCTTCATTGAAGACTTCACTGCGGACATTTTCTTTGCCCTTGGTGATTCAGTATCACTACCGTAAGTTACTCTTGCTTCTGTAAGTACTTCTTCAAATATTGCTTCACACTGTTCTACACTATAACCTTCTTCGAAAAGTTCTTCAAGAACTTCTTCAGCAATATCGTCCAACTCAGTTTGGTTGATCAAGGAGAAGTCCATCTCACTGATTTCATCCTTATGAGAGTAAAACTCTTCTTTAGCTTCTTTGTTATGAACAGCGGAATACGCTTCCATAAAGTTACGCATTGATGAAGACATCTGATTAATCATTACTTTCTATATCTTTATTTATATTCTCTAGATATTCTCGTTCGGATGAATACACAGAAGAGGGGTCGAGATAAATCTCAACACCCTCTTGGATACTTGGTATCAACCATTCATGTACTGGTAGACATGCTTCCCAGTTCACAGGTTGAATACAATTCATAACAACTACAGACCAGAATGCTGCTGTGTAGTTTAAGAGTGTGGTCACTGGTCCCACACTAATTGTTTTGCCATGGTGTCTCTCAACTTATTAATACGCTTCTCATCAAAGTGTGCGAAGTTAGGATACTTCTCCACCTTCTTATAATAATGAAGTGCATTGAGGATGATAGTATAATCCTCCATTGAGAGTTCAAACTTCACAGATCAACTCCTACAGAAGAACCACCAACGACTCTAGTGTATAGGTGTAGTGTGCCTTCCTGTTCACACTTTAGATGCCAACGTGTCATAGTAATTACATTCTCTCGATATGCTCCAGTGAGCATTGCACGACCATTCTTTGTCATACTAGAAAACAAACCATAACGTGTTTCCCAAACATAGAATACATCATCGATAAGTTCGGCACCCTCAGGAACTTTTACTTCAACTTCAGGATTTGTGATTGTGTTCATATTCAATAACGTATTTTTTGTGTGTTGTAGTCTTATCGCTTACAATGTAATGACTAAGTTTACCATCAAGAATCTTTGCCACATTATCCAGTTGAGTTTGTACTATGACATCCTTAACTTCTGGGGTGATACTATCTCGTGCTTGTGGTTTGTTGAACTCATTCATTTGAATCATACTCTCGTTTTGTCTTAAAGTAAAGTTTGTAGTAGGGTTTTTTCATTTCATCTAGAGTATTCATGTCATCCTCAAAACCCATATACTTACAGAGTTGATATGACCCTTCCAAATCACTTATCAATCTCAGTATATTTGCAGGATGTCTTTCAAGTCCACCAAAGTCATACTGTGTCATAATATAGTTTCATAAGGATGTAAATTTTTTATAACTGATACTGGGTCTTTTTCAGATTTGTGTACCCAATGATATCGTATACATTCAAATTCAGGATCCCATGTCGTAACACAAATATAATCAGTCACGTTGTCTCCAGTCATCAGGTTTGTCCTGTTGAAACCAACTTTTAATATCATCGGCACTATCAAATCCCGTTTTATGATTGGATGGGTCGGGATCACCTAAACCCATCCTATTCATAAAATCATCAATAGTACCCTCCTCAATCTGTTGTGATGATTGACGACGAGCCTTTTGTAACCAGTCACGAGCAGTGGTATGACTCTTTGCCAACTTCTCGGCCCAAATCATATCATCTAGTCTTACTTCTTCACCATTGGCGATACATTTACAGATGAATTCTAATTTGAGTCTGTACTGAGTAGAAAGCATATGGGTTCACTCTTTGTAATATTTATTCTGTATCTGGTGTGTCAGTCTTTTTGTTAAATCCAAATGGACCCACAGACTCTTCTTCTAGTGCTACCTTTAGTGCAACAGTTCCGATTGCTTCCATACATTTAAGAACATCTTCTGTCTTAGCACCTTCACCAAGTTCTTTGGCTACGTACCAGTACTTAGGCCAAAAGGTTTGACCTGCCAATTCATAATCTTCAAGTGTTAGTAGTTTCATAGTTTTGATAATACTTCTTTGTAAATGTTTTCTGCGATGGCTTTCATCATTAGTGGAGGAACCATTCTACCAACTC